>Ga0194116_10006946_pt1 | contig 11861 bp, 10 predicted proteins | sample TA2MahsurfametaG_4_FD_148617 | JGI IMG/M metagenome (GOLD analysis project Ga0194116, IMG submission 148617) | Freshwater microbial communities from Lake Tanganyika, Tanzania - TA2015008 Mahale S9 surface | ecosystem: Environmental > Aquatic > Freshwater > Lake | place: Tanzania: Lake... | reverse complement strand
ATTATTGAATCCATTTCTGTCATATCTATTAAATTTTTTTTATTTAGAAAAAAAATATTGAATTTAATTTTATAACTTTATATAAACATTGTTTTTAATATTAAAATAGATATTTAAATTTAATTTGAAAGTTCAAAAAATTTTAAATTGAATTTTAATTATAAATTATAAAAAATTTGATATAAATATAAAAAGATCTAAGTTTGAATTTTAGATTTATTTAAAGTTATTCGAAGAGAAGTTTATATCATAAATACAAATTTTTTTATCAATGCTTTAAGAAAATATAAGGAAATTTATAATAATTTTTATTCTCAGTAATACGTTTTTAGTGTTTTAAACGTATAATAACGGATTTTTGTTTTATTAAAATTTTAAGATGTTACATATATCTTAAAAGTAAAAGAATTAAGATAACAATTATAACAATTTAAAAATAACAAATAAAAAATCATATTTTTAATTAATATTATTTAATAAAAATTAACCGAGCAATATATGAATAAACTCTATGTCCTTCTTTCATTTCTCTGTTCCTTATACATAGTAGTATGCCCTAACAAAACTGATGTTTTTTATGACGCTAAATATGATATCATATTTCATAATGGGAAATTATATTTCCCTAGCAAAAATTTAGATGGCTCTATTGGTGGAAAAAATGAACATAATAGTAAAGACACTCACTCCGATTCGAATGTCAATAACAATAGCCATAGTATACATGAAGAAGAAATGGTTACTGGTGCAAAATTCTGGATTTATATATTTATTATATTATGTAAGATATATATTCTAAAATTTTAAAAATTTTATTAATATAATCTAGTATTTTCTTGTTAAATTTGAAATATATAAATTAAATTATAATAAATAATATCAATATAATCCACAAAATTTAGTTTTAACTTTATTTGCTGGATTAATGTCAGGACTAACAGTAGGATATTTATCTATTGATGATTTAGTTTTAGAGCTTAGAAATAATAACGGAACAGATGAAGAAAAAGAACACGCAGCAAAAGTTCTTCCAATCCTTTCTCAAAGGCATTGGCTTCTAGTTACACTTTTAGTAATGAATGCTTTTTGTATGGAGGCTTTGCCTCTTTTTTTGGATAAAATAGTCCCAGGATTCTTAGCAATAATAATTTCTGTTTCATTAGTTTTATTATTTGGCGAGATAATTCCACAAGCTATTTGTACTGGTCCTGATCAAGTCAAAATAGCATCAAAGGTTGCTCCTGTAACAAAATGTTTAATGTGGTTTACATATCCATTGTCATATCCAATCGCGAAATTACTTGATTATTTATTAGGGGAACATCACAAATCCAGGTAATTAAAGTCTTTTATAATTGGAAAAAAAATTTATAAAAAATGTTTGAAATTTTAATAATAACGTTTTTTAACTTATCAAGACCTATAAAACTAAAAATAATTTCTTAAAAATGCTATAAATGTTTTAAAAGCATTGAAAACAGTTTTATATGTTTAGAATTAAGTTAATTAAAAATAATGTTTAGCAAAAGCATTATTTTTTAAAAAGTTTTCAAATTTATTAAGAAATTTTAAATCATCATTAAAGATTGATCATATAATAAAAGTCATAAAATTTATTTGTTCATATACATTTTTTTTATAAAAAACATCTCTTTTAATTAAAAATATTTTAATGAAAATTCAAATTAGATTCATGAACAACGATTTAAAATCTCTAATAGAATTACATACTTTCAATGCTTTAGAAAAAATGCATATCCCAAATGAAAATGACAAAGAAACTCAACATAGCGGAAAAATGGGACTTAATGATGAACAGGCTAATCTAATGATTTCTGCATTAGAAATTAAAGAAAAGCAAGTTCTTTCATTTATGATACCTATAAGAAATGTTTTTATGATTGACTATGATGATATCCTAGATAAATATAAACTCAGCCACATATTAGATAAAGGTTATTCTAGAATACCTGTTTACAGTAATCATAATCGCCATGACATCGTTGGTTTATTACGGATAAAACAATTAATTGGAGTTGATTTTAATCAAAATAAATCTTTAAGACAACTCGGAATAGAGCTAAGAAAACCAATAGTTGTTTCTCCAAGCGTGAGTATTATTGACCTTTTAAGGGAATTTAGAAAAGGAAAATCACATATGGCTTTTATAACCGATCAAGTAGAAGACTTACAAAATAAATTCGGCTTAAATAGATCTAATTCTATAAAAAGAGATATAACCAAGGAGTTATTGTATGGAAAAGACATTGAAATGTCAAATATAATTGTACATGGAATTATAACTCTAGAAGATATCATAGAAAAAATGATTAATTTAGATATTTTAGATGAAGACGATTATGAAAAAGTAACCAAAAAAATGAATAAGAAGCCTGTGAAGATTAGTAGCAGTAATAAATTAAAAATTTTTAATTTTCAATTTTCAAAAATTTTTAAAATCTTTATTTTATTTTTCTATAAAAACGAAATATTTTCTTGCTATAAAATTATAGACCAAAAAATAAGTAAAGAAATTGCAAATTCATTAATAAGAGAGGAGAGTTTGAAATTGGAGTCAATTATAAAAGAAAGTATTGGAAGAAGAAAATCCATAAAAGAGATGTTTTTAAACAAAAGTAACCCCTATGATTCAGAGCAAAATTCTTTAAGCAATAAATTCTTGAAGGATCACTTGGTTTAGATGATGATATTGGAAAAATTAACTAATATTTATTAATTATTTTAAAAAACTCTCAAAGAGATAATATATAATTTCAAGAGATTTATTCATTATTTATGGAAATTTAAATATATCAATTTGTAATTAACAAATATTTAATTATATTGTTATTCCTTTTAATATTGATTTATAATAAAAAAGAAATTATGAAAAATAAAATTAATTTTATATAAATATTGTTTTGTTTTTAATGATAAATTTCTATCAATTTTTAAGAAATATTTAATTATTATATAAATTAATAGCATAAAATGCTTAATATTTAATTTTCATTTTTAACAAGAGAAATATTAAAAGAATTTTATTAAATTAAAGTTAAAATTCTTATTTAAAAACTTTTATGTATAAATTATGACATTTTATCTATATATCCTTAAGATATTTATCTTTCTAAAATATCTAAATATTTTTTATCCTTCAAAATTTCGGAAAAAGTTTTCAATGATTGCTTGCCTTTAATTTTAAAAAGAAAAATAAGAAATTGAAATAAATTTAAAGTTTAGTTTTCTTATTTTTTTGAATTGATAGACAGAAAAAATGATAAATTAAATTATATTTAATTCTTCTATAAAAGTAAAAATAAAATGAAAATAATTTTAAAATATCAAAAAATAAATTTATAAATGAATGTTAAAAACTATAAACTTAGGCCCAAAAATAAATCTAATAATAGCATGGATTTAAATTTTGTTAAAAATCAATCAAATTATGAAGAAATTATTACAAATATATTTCAAAAACAAAAAGAAACCAATGATTTTATAAATCAAGAAAAAGAAAAAAATAATTCAGAGTATTAAAAAAATATTTAATTAGTATTTTTTAGTATGTTGAAAATCAAACTCCTTTTGGAAAAACAAGAAAACTTAATGAGAGAAAGGATTGCAGAAGATAATAGAATAAAAGAAGAAAAAGAATTTTATGATTATAAAAAATGCTTAATTAATGAATTAAAAACAACTCAAAATACAGAAGTCCCAACAGATGATCAAATAAATGATTTAACTAAATATAACTTTCATAAGAATACAACCAATTTACAAAGTAAAGGCTTCGGACAAAACAATAGTTTTTATCCAAATGAAGAGTATTTTAATAAAAAAAATCCTCATTTGAATATTTTAAATAAAAATCTCAATAAAGATGATAATAGTAAAATCACCATCAATAATAAGAATAATAATAAAAAAGAGAATGAGTTAAATGAAAAAAAAGAAATTAATATTGATTCAGGTATGTTATGAAAATTTTAATAATATCATATAAAGCATACAAAGGATTAATTTATTTAATTTGAAAATTATAATGATTAGTATAATGTAAATATGGCAAAAAAAATTTTCAATTTTGAAATATCCATTAATTTAATAAAAAATTAATGATTTTTTGATCTTTCATATTTAAAATGCTTTAAAATGCTTCCTTTAAAAAATTGACAGTCTTAAATAATTTTTAAATTCTTTATAAGTATTTTATTCGTCAAATATTATTTTTGAAATTATATTTAATTAATACTCTATACAGAACAAAAGAATAAATCTGCAAAAAAGGATTACTCAGCAAACAAGTGTATAAATAATTATCTACATGCTAAATTGAACGTTAATACAAATCAAAACCCCAATACAAATAGTAATTTTATGAATAGGATTACTTTGAGTAAGGATAGTCAAAGTATGAATTTTGGAGTCTCCAATTTAACTTTAAACAATAATTTTAATTCAAATACTCTAAACTCAATAAATAATACAAATAATTTTAATAATAAAATCCTAACCGGATCAGACAGTAAAAATCAATCTCCAAATAAAAATTTATCAAACAATAATGCAATCAATAATAAATACAAAAAGCAAAAATCCAGAACACTATTAAATTCTAATAGTAATAGTTTAAATTTAAAAAATAACTATTTGAAAGATAGAGATTCGAAGAGTAAATATAATGCAGAAGACTATTTAAATACAAGTGAAATTATTAATAAGCTATTTGCTTCTAAAAAGGATTCTATAGATTTTTCTATGAATTCTATTAAAATAGAAAGAGATTTCACATCTGGAAATGCCAACAGCATAAATAATCTGGATTATGTAAATAAAGGAAAAAAACCAGCCACTGCATCCTCCACAAAACATCAAAAAGTATATGATTATCAGTCTAACAAAGTTAATAATAATTCACAAAAAGATTCTAATATTCCACAATCAAATCCAATCTCGAATTTAAATTTAAATTTACTAAGTGAAATAACAAGCAAGGAAAAAAACATTGCTTCAGCAAACACAGCATTAACAAATAAAAATATAAATAATAATCAAAATAGCAAAATATTAAATAAAAATCTAAGTTCTGGAATTATTAAAAAACAGAAAAATGCAGACTTTTTAATTAGTGATATTGAAAAAAACAATGATAAAGATGATATTAAAAACAGCATTACCCCATATACAAGTGTCTTTAATACAAAGTTAATTGGAAGCTCAACTGCTAATAATATCAAATACCCAAAATATAATAAAAAAGAAAAATCAAAAATAGACACAAATTTAGTAAATACTCAACAACCACTAATTGGACTTAAAAGTGAAAATTCATTTTCTCCAACTTATAAGTTAAGAAAAGAATTTACTGATTATCCCTTCGATAAACAAAGAAAACTAAATACAAATACTCAAGACCAGGAATTTCTTCGCAGAGAGCCTTCTACTAGTAGGAATAAATCTACTTCTAAAGAAAAAAAGGCATTTTTGAATCGCAAAAATTTATTATCTAAACAAAATAAAGAAAAAGAATTTTCTAATCAAAATAAAAATAAAATATCCAAAGAATCAAACCTAAATCAAAATCATGATAATAATATTAATAATAATAAAAACTTAATTAAGAATTTTCTCCATGATATAAGAAACTCAAAAAAGATTGAAAACAAAAGAATTTCGAAGAATGAAGATAAAAATAATGAAAAACATGTTAATAGTCAAACTGCCAACAGTAATCCATTTACTTTATCTTCTAATACAAATAATAATAATATTAAACAACAAACATCAGCAAAAGAAAAATCAAATAATAAAATAATCGACAAAAACAAAAACAAAACAGTAATGATAGATTTAATCACAAATAATGAAGAGAATATAATTAGCAAAGGCATTGCAAATAATGAATTGGAGCCTCAAAGAGAATCTACTAATTTAGGTCAAATGAATTATAATATCACCAATAAAGAGAGAATTTCAAATTTCAATAATAGTAATAAAGCCAAAATGCAAAATTATGCATCAGATTCCATGAATAATCAGATAAATAAAGATCAATTTCTTTTAAAATGTGAAAATAAAAACTCTTTAAGTAAAAAAGAAAAGGAAATAATAAAAACTCAATCTAAAATAATTGAAAATGCGACTTCCTCTCTCTTAAACATTAATCCAAATAATAATTTATTATTGCAAAATAGCAACACACAAAACATAGATTTAACTAATGAAGATAATAATAATCCAGAATTGAACATTTACAAAAGCAATAAAATAAAAAAAGTTGTTAAAAAAGTATCAAATAATTTTCAAAATTCAAGTAATACTAATAAAAATAATATTGATACAGACAAAATAAAAAGCAGAAATCTTAACAACAATAATGATTGCAGAAATAAAGAAGAAAGAGAAATAATTAATATTAAATCCAGTTCAGAAGAAAAGGAGAACAGTAGATATGGATTCAAAAACATTTTAAGCGAAAAAGCAATGGAAGAAAAAATTAATTTTCATAGTAATTCTAAAAAGAATAAATTATTAGAAAAAAATTATGATGAAAACAAAAAGATTCAAGACTCAAATAATAAAAATGATTTGTTTAATTTTAACGAAGACTCATCAAGAAATAATAAATCAGATTTAAAATTAAATTCTTATATAAATTCCAACAATAATCAAAATTATCAAAAATTAAAAGAAAATTCAATTAAAAATGCTGATTCAAATTTATCCAAACAGAACCTTGATTCTCCTCTAAGCAAATTTAATTTAAGACAATCAGGAGAATCAATAACTGATAATTTTAATAATAATTATAATAAATCTAAAAAAAATTTTGAGCAAGACTCTGATAGGAATTTTAAGAAAAATCATAGTAAAAAACATTCGCTAATTGATAATAATTATAAATTCAATACCAAAACAATACTTGATCTACAGTCAAATTTTAATAAATTTGAAATATTTGAAAATAATAGATGCAATATCATTGAAAATAATATAAATAATTTCGAAAAAGGAAGCTCACAGTTATCAATTGAACGACGTACAAGTAAGAGATTATCAGAGGCAAGGGAAAAAAGGTTTTCTCATAGATTTAGCAATGAAAATTATAACGTATATTTAGAAAATAATTCAACTGAAAAAAATTCTGATATAAAAAAATTAAATCAAAAATTAAATGATGTCTGTAATAATTTAGCATTATTTAGATTAAAATCAGATAGCTTGAGGAATAGTGGCAATATGGAAAACAACCAAATTAAAACGCATTTCAGAAAAGAAAGCAGCGATTTTGAACATAATTTTAGAATTAATTTAATTAACACTGAAAATGCCAAAAGCGAGAATAATAATTTGATAAATAATTTTGCATTTAATAAAGCTGAAAGAATGAATGTACTTAGGTCTTCGGATCCTATAACATATTCAAATATAATAAACCTCGATTCTAAATTAGTCAAGCAAGCCATTTTAAGTCATAGGTATTTATTATCACTGAAAAAATTTATTAATTTTTTTAAATGATTGAATATAATTGATTATCATAAAATTTTGTAGTTCAGAAAAATTTTTATAAGTAATTAAAACTTTAATTATTACAGATCTGAATCATGCCGCAATGAAGGACAAGCAACAAAAGACACTTCGGACTATTCAGGTTCTGCTAATAGATTTTCAATTCGAAGCGAAAAATTGATAAATAAAATCAGAAATAAAATCAGAGAAGATTCATGCCAAAAAGTATAAAAATAGAATAAAGAATTTCAAAATTCAGTTATTAAGAGAAAAATATTTATTTAAAAATTAATTGAAGAATTTTTTATCAAAATTTAAAATGTAAACATTACGTAAAAATATTTTATACAAAAAAACTAATTTCGTATTTATTGTTAGTTATTTTTATTAATCTAAATTAAATTAATATGGTTTATAAAAGCAATTTTATTCTATTAAAATGAGTATATCCAAATTACTGATATTTAATTTAGTTATTTTCGGTTTAATTCTATAGTATTATAAAAATTCAAAATATTAATATTAAATCTCAAATAAAATAAAATGTATTAATCAAAATACTTATTTAAATCTTTGTTAAAAAGAACAAAATATTTAACTTCTAATATTATTATTTAAGAGTATAATACAAAATAGGACAATATTTAGTTCTTGTTTAATTAAAACTAAATAAATTCTTTAGAATTTAAATATGAGGCCCATGTCTAGGCCTTCCTTGGGTAAATGACTTATCTAAATCAGAAAAATTATTTTGATTATTAGTAGTATTATAGTTATTATTTTTTATAAAATTCACATCAAAATTTCTCTTTTCTAAAAATTCAACTTTATCTTTTTCATCATCAATTGATATCTCCTTTTTGATAATTATATTATTAGAATTTTTAATATTCTTATCAATAATTTTTCCAATTTTTTCATTTGGAAATTTAAAATTATCTTGGTTTTTATTATTGTTTTGTGCAATATGATTAATATTATTCTTGTTATGATTATCAATTTTAGTTTGCTTCTTATTGGTATCTTCTAATTTATTTGGATTATTATTAATTTTTATTTCATTAATATTATTTTGATTCAAAGATTTATTGATTGAATTATTCAATCCTATTTTCGAATTATTCTTTTTTATCACTTTTACAGAATTTTTATGATTATTTTGGTTTGACAAATACTCTCCATAATTTTTCATTAAATTTTCGTAGATTTTCTTACCGTAGTTTGTATATTTCAAACTTTTAGAAACTTTTTTTATCATTTCAATAATCTCTATAAACTTTAATCCACTTGACATCTGTAGAGCTTTTTGAACAACTAAATTTTTGATTAAAATCTTTAGTACAGAATTTCATTAAAAATATGATTAAAATAGTATATATTATATAATATACCATAATTGCCAAATTGATCAGCAATTAATTCTGGAATCAATTTCGAGGAAATCATTTTATTTATAACTAAATCTCGATAATTATCATCTTCGTAAAGAATACATTTATCAACAACATTAGAAGAATACTTTTGTTTAGAAAATTGACTTAAATTCTCGCAAATATAATCGAAAATGGATTTAGTATACGCATCATTTTTTAATTTTAAAATTTGTTGGATGATAAAATTACCGTATTCATCGTTTATTAGTGTATCCATGTTTTTCAATATCTTCCAAATCAAATCATCCTTGAAATATTAATTTTATAAAAATTTAGAAATTAGAATTTTTAAAAATAGAGACTTTTTGGTATTAAAGAAAAAAATATTCATCAATATTCATTTATGTAATAAAATTTTTTTACTATGTCTTTTTCGTTTGCTTTTTCATTTACTTTTTGGAAGATGCAACCTCCTTGCTTAAGTTTGCTTATCTCAATAATATTTTTGTTTATTTCTTCTAAAATAAAACTGTTTTTATTTTGAGGGTATATCAATAAAATTTTCTGAATAACATGATTTCCATTAATATCCTTTATTAAGTTGAAGACATTGTTAGTTACGAATTCTTTTATAATTTTATAATCATTTTCTGTTTTAGTCACTTCTAGCATTTTCTGCAAGCCTCGTGTTCCATAACAATTTACAGCTATATTATATAAACTGCTTTTGTTTTTTTCGAGTAATTTCGATATTAAAAGCTTTTCATCGCAAATTTCTATGTATTTTTGTATTACATAATTACCGAATTGATCACAAATTATTTCGTTTAAATTATTAAGAATCTAATATTATTTTTATTTAACTTTTTTCTTTATTTTTATATTTTTAATTTATTTTTAAATTTTAAAACTTATTGAATAATAAGCATTTTATAATAATTCTATAATTAAAATTAATAAAATTCCATGATTAAAAAAAACTGAATTTACTTTTTCAAAAAATTTTATCATAAAGTCATGATTTTTTTCTTCCAATTTTTTTTGTAGAATACGGCAGCCATTTTGATCCTTTATCAAAATTAACAAATTATCAATTATATTTTTTTCATCATTATAATTCATTTTAAATTGCTGTGGAGCTTGAGGACATTTATAATCAAAAATAGGAATATTATTCTTATAAAAGTAATTACTATCATAACAGAAGCTATATGTTCCAAATTGATTCTGATAATTTCTTGTAAAATTATTCATCATACCATTGTTTTCTAATTCAAAAGGATTAAATTGACCCCCGTATGAATGAATGTTAGTATTTGTGATGAATTTTTGTGATATGTAATTTTGATTGAAACCAACATTACTTAGCCTATATGGTGACTGATTGGAATTAAAATCAACAGATTTTGCATGTGATAAATTCATGTTTTGATTTGAGATATAGGATTTATCGCAACAAGTTATATTATTAGGATTTATCATTAGGTTATTTGTAGGACCAATGTTTAAATTATTATTGTTATTTATTAAGTTTTGATCCTTCAGAATCAAAATCTTTTTATCATCTAAAAATGAAGATCCATTTGAAGTTGTTGCATAATTTATGTTTGTTATTAAAGATGAACAGCTTTGAGTATTCAAAATTTTAGTATCTTCAGTATCTAAAGTTTGTAAATAATTTGTGTATATAGGAGTTGTAATATTATGGTTGTGCCTAATTTAATTTAAATAAATATTATCAAGTCTTTGAATGAGGGGATAAAGTTTTAATTTTTTATGTTTGAGTTTCATTATAATTTAAAAAACATTTTGATATTTTTTGAATTATATGTATATTTATTTTTGATTTTTTAGAAAAAAATGTTTATATTTATTACTTGTTAGGATTGTATGATTTTTCAGAAAAAATTGAACTATCCTCATAAAGACTAAGTTTCGCATCATTCAAATCATCTTCTACATCATTTAAAAATCCCAGCTGTCTCTCCATGTCATCTTCAATACTACATATAGAATTTTCCAAATCAGTATTGTTTTTATTTTCAGAAAATATATCATTATTTAATTTCAGCCACTAGAATAAAATGGAGAATGATTTCAAAACTTAAAAGCAGAAAGTAATATTGATTTATTAATATTTTGGAAATTTTAGTTTTTTTCTTTCAAAACATATAATGAAAAAATTTTTAAAATATAAAATATAAAATAAACTTTATAATTCATATATAAAAAGTCCTAAATTATTATTTTATATTTAGATTTTTTCTAATTTTTAAATATAAATTTTAATTAAAAATGCTTACTTGAGATTTATCACAAACAGTTGAAAAAAAATTTGAATTATTCAAATTATTATTGCAAGGTATTAAAGATGTATCATTGTTAACATTTTCCTCAATGTCATCTGCATAAAGATTTGTATATATGTGATCATCCTAGATAATTTGAATTATGATTTATTTTATATTTTTTATTTTTTACTTGATAAGCGAAGATAGTGTAAGATCTTATTCGAGGCTTCTTTTTTGTTTTGATTGAGTTATTGTTTTCTTATTTTTATAATTTTAATTTTAAAATTTACCAAAATTGGTCGAAGTTATAGATTGATTCATAATCTTAAGATATTCGTATTCTATATTTTTTTCTTTTTCCAAATTTTTTAAGTGCGACATTTTTATTAAAGAATACTATTAAAATTCTCAAAATTTTTATATATTATTTCTTAATTTGTTCATAAGAGATTAAGTAAAATAAATTTCATTTATTTATTAAAAATTGAAAGCATAAAATTTGTATTCATTTATAAATTAAATAATTTAAATATTCTGTTTTTATTTTTTAATTTTAAACTTAAAATAACTTTATCACATTGAAATGATTATGTCTCTCATATTTTAAACTTATTATTCATAATTTTACATTATCTTTCTGAGTGAAATTCAAATTACTGTAAAATGGGGATTGGGGATTGGG
>Ga0194116_10006945_pt1 | contig 11863 bp, 14 predicted proteins | sample TA2MahsurfametaG_4_FD_148617 | JGI IMG/M metagenome (GOLD analysis project Ga0194116, IMG submission 148617) | Freshwater microbial communities from Lake Tanganyika, Tanzania - TA2015008 Mahale S9 surface | ecosystem: Environmental > Aquatic > Freshwater > Lake | place: Tanzania: Lake... | reverse complement strand
GGGTTTGGGGTTTGGGGATTGGGGATTGGGTATTGGGGATTGGGCCCAATCCCCAATCCCCAATCCCCAATCCCCAATCCCCAATCCCCAATCCCCAGCCTTAATCTATCAAATATTTTATTTTATTTCTAACTGTGTGATATTTATCTGATTTAAAGTTTTAATAAATCGTAAATAAATTGATTATATAGAAAAAAATCAAATTTTAATTAAATTAATATTTGTAAAAAATTATTTAAATTTATCATTATTAATTTAATTTAAGAATTAAAAATTTTAAAAATTTAATTTTTCAAGTAAAATAAAGATAATGTCTGACATTTTCACAAAACTATATTTAAACATCGGAAAATTCACTTATCCAAATCAAATGCAATTAGAAGTCGAAGATATGATAATGCTAGAAAAAGCATTAAAAAGAGTTATAATAAATCCGACTCTTTTTTTAATAGCAACAATTACCTTTAGCAGACTTCGCCCTCAAATGCTAAGAGGATTAAAAGAATTTTTTTACAAAAATCGACCAGAGAGTGTAAAACAACAGCTGCTTAAAGACATGAATGAAAAACTTTCTCAAATAGACTCTCAAAATAAATCAGCGAGAATGTTTTTATCATCAAATAATTCGAGTAGTAACAATAATCAAAGTAATAAATCTAATAATTTTGAAATTACAAATGAATATGATTTTGAAAAAGATAATAATCCGTATAACGAAGGAGCGAGCGCTTTAAGAATTAATACCTCGAGAAAATTAAAATCTAGAAGAGATGGAAAAGAAAACGAAGAAGATATTTTGAAAATTCCAAGAAAAGAGCCAATGTTTAGAGATGAATATTTTGGTTTTGGTAAAGGTGCTCGAGCAAAAGTATCAAGATTGCTTTTTTTCAAAAAGTTTTTGAATAGAAAAGTTGATAGGCAAAATTTCAATAACAAAGCAGTTGATTTTTTATTAAATAGTAAATTTGTTTATGTCCCTTTTTTAATCTATACAATTTTGACAATATTTGATTTTGGATATACCTCTTTTGGTTTATATCTTAAATATCAGCCTTTAATAGACACTTATTATGCTATGAAATTTCAAAGCCGGATTTGATAGAAATTTTTAAAAAAATTCTTTTTAAAAAATTCAAAATTAAAAATAATTTATTTAATTATATATATAAGTTAATTATGATATAAACATGTTCTGTAATAAGATTTATTAAAATGTCTTTATTTTAATGATCAGAATAATTAACTTTATCATTGTAATCTTCGGTTCTAAAAATTTAGTCCTTAGGAGTATTTTATTAATAAGGAAATTATAAGTTACATTTTAATTTATTTATTAATTTATACTCAAGGGAACAATGAGAAAATAATAAATATCGAAAATAATAAAATATTTTATTTTTATTAATAAAAGACTAAGTGTTGTTTAAATGGAGAAAAAAGAGTATGATATAATTGAGCATAAAGTTATCTTATTGGGAGAACCATGTAAGAGAATTAATTTAATTTCATTTATTAGCTGTGGGAAAGACTAGTATAATTAACAGATTCATTAATGATGACTACAACTTAAATATCAAAGTTACTACGAATACAGATTATGTATATAAATCGATTTTCTGGCCTGAACAGGATAAATATTTAAAATTCAATGTAAATAACTTTTATTAGTTTTTTATATAAATTTTTCAACTTTCATAAGATTTGGGATACTGCTGGCCAAGAGAAATATAAATCTTTAAATAAAATATTTTATAAAGATGCAGATATTGCGATTTTGGTTTACGATATTAATGATAAGCATTCTTTAAATGAACTGAAAAATTTTTGGTATTCACAAATCCAAGAAAATACCAACAAGAAAATTAGTATCAGAATATAATACTTCTAATTTTAAAATTTTTATGATTAAAACCTTTATTTTTGGTTAATAAAAAAAATTTCATTTGAATTTAAAAAAATTTAGCTGTTTCTATAGTTGCGAATAAATGTGACATGTGTAATGAGAAAGAAATAAATGAGATTGAAGCAATAGAATTTGCAAGAGATATAAAAGCAACTTTTAATTATGTCTCTGCAAAAAGCGGAGTTGGAATAGAAGTAAAATTACCTATTGGATTTTTTTATAATTAAATAAGGAATTATTCATTTATCTTGGAAAATTACCGTTTTTACTTGAAAAAATAGAGGATTATACTCATAAAGATAAAATTTTGAATAAAGAAATAAATGATATAGAGAATTATGATAAAAATGATAAAAATAGCAGTTACGCGGAAAATATTAAAAACGAAGAATATAATCGCAATAACAAAATTATAAATAATAAAGAAAAAGAGGAAGATTTATTTAAAAAATCTTTTAGTTTATCAAATAATGAAAATAAATATATAGAGAAAAAAGACGATAAAAAATTTTGTTTTTGTCAGTGATTGGAGATTTCATATGCTTAATTCATGTTAAAATTTTAAGAAAAATAAATAGAATTGAAATCTTCAATTATATTTTCATGTTTTTATTTTTGAATCAATTTTTTAAAAATACTTCCTTAGATATTTAAATCGATTAAATTAAATGAAAGATAAAATTATATTACAATTAATTTAAAAATTTTATAATTAATTAGTAAATATTCCTTAAAATTGTCAGATTCTAATAAATAAAGTTATCGAATCTTGCCAAAAAATTCACACAGAAATCTTAGAAAAAATATTGTTTTTTATTAAAAAATTAATTTATTTTTATCATTTTTCTTTTGATTTTCTAAGCCCTAAAATTAATAAATTAAATAAAAAAAATCTGGCTTATGACTTACAGTAATTAATAAGTCAAGATATTTCATAAATGCAAAATATAGATATTTAAATGAAATATTAAATAATTGATTAATTCTTTTATTGATATAATTATTTGATATTTAGCCAATGTTAATTTTTAATCTATATTTTAAATTTAATTGATAAAAACCTATATAACCTACAAGAAAAACAAAAAAAATTAAAAATATCTCATTCAGTAATGTCCCTTATAAATAGATAAGAGTTTAAACTTCAAGGAAATTCATAATCGTAAGGTAAAACCTGTGTTTTAATGATACAATTTTCATTCAAATTGATACTTGATTTAAAACAAGCTGGCAAAATACAAAAACAATCATGCTTTTGTTTTATAAACCCATCAAGTGATTCAAATTTAACAGAGTTAAAAACAATTTTTTGTCCTATAGATGTCATATCAATGAAAATTTGTGGATCTGAAATATAACAGCAAAAAAAAATTTCTGATGTTTTTTTTAAAAAGTCAACGATGACTTTATTAGCTTGAGGATTTTCATCTTGAAGTTTCAAACTCGATTGTATGTTCTGCATTATTGAATAATAATTAGGTTCTAAACTCATCTGAGAATAAATCATCTTCCAATTAGCTTGAAAAGATTTACGCAATACGTTATCGATTGGAGTCCAAAGACAATCAATGCATATAGTTTTTTTCATCAGATTTTCTAGGGGCTCAAAATAATTTTTAATCATGTCAAGAATTTTATTAAATGCATTTTTATAGAAAAAAATTATTCCTTCCATATTTAATTCTGCACTAAGCAAATCAAAAAAAATATCTTGACAATCACACTTGAAAAATTCAGAGAGACGATTTTGTAATTCATTTATCATAGGAAAGCTGCTTGAAGTATTGGAGGAAAATCCAGGTATCATTTGCCGCATATTGGACTGCAAAATAAAAATTTCATTTTGAAGTTCGCGATTTTCTTTTTGATATTGATCACGTTCTTTTTTCATGTTGCTGAGTTTGTTCGTAATTAAATCAAGTTTATCCTTTAATTCGTCGATTTCCTTTTCTAAATTTAAATAAATCTAATAAACCTAATGTTCAATTCGGATAAATCAATTTTTATATATTTTTAGTTTTTAATTTTATAAAATACTTAATTTAAAAATTTTAATGATATTTAGAAGGTAAAAATTAGGTGATTTGGTTTGCTATTGTTAATATTTTTGTTAAAAAATTTGAATTTAAATTTTAATAAAATTAAATTTAAATTTTTACATATAGATAGATATAAAGACTTTTTATTCATACTTATCCAAAAGAAATTTTAATTTTTATTTTTTAAAAACAATTTAAAACTTTTCGAGTTAGTCTTACTTAATTATAAATTTCTTCAAAATTTTTCGTTAAAATAAATACGTTAAATTGGTTATAAAAGGAAAAATCTTTTTTTAAAATCATTACTATTTATGAATTCAATAAAATCGATTGACAAAAATATCAAAGAATTTAAAAACCATTATTTTTAAATAGAAATTTATGTTTTAAAATATTAAAAGTTAACCTTTTGAATATGAATGTGAAACCAAATTTTTTGAGTAATTATCATCTCGATAGTAATCTTTATTTAAATTACTTGAATTAGTAACTGTAAAATTTGTGCTTATATTTGAATTAGTATTTAAGCTTGAAATAATGTTAGAATTATTGTTTAAATTGTAATTGATGGGATTTATATTGTTATTTTGCTTTCCGTTATTATTAATAGAGAGATTATTCAAGCTTAGATTATAATCATATTGATAATCCATTTATTTTTAATTTGTTTTTAAAATCTAATAATATAATTTGAAATTAAATCATCCTTCAATCTCCAAATAACTTGAACAATTAAAAATTTTTTGAAAATTAATTTATTTAATTTTTTATAATCTTGTAAACGATGTTTGATCAAAATGAAAGTGTTAATTTGAAAAAATTAAATGATTACTTTAACAAGGTGATTAGCACTCATGAGGATCTTTATCAATTGAAAGTTAATAATGATAATCTGAATCAATTTAAGATAAATACTTCAGTTTTCGAAACATTAAAGATAAGATTACTCAAATTTTATCAATTATTTTTCGTGTTTCTTATAATAATTTACTTGTACTATTTCTATATTTATGTAAAATATTTCTAAAATAGTAATCTTTATTTATACTTATAATTTTGCTTTATTTAATTTTTAAAATTTTTGATTTATTTAAATTATGTAAGTTCTATACTCTTCCTAGATTTGAAAGCTTAGAAAGCGGGTTTACCTTAGACTTTAATTCTAAAGCTAATTGGGATTTGCAGCAATTTAAACTTGAATTTTACAAATTCGGATTTTTTCATGCAATTTTTGTTATGTTCTTATGGAGTTTTATAAGAACTATAATTTACGATCCAGGGAGTTTATCTTTAGAATATGTAAAATAAAAAATAAAATAATATTCTTGTTTAATAGAAAGAGGTATTTTCAAGCCTGAATATTTTGATTTCGCTTTATTATTACTTTGAAAACTTTGATGTGCAAAGTTATTGTGAAAATCTTTATCAGAATGAAAACCATAAAATAAGCGACTGTGAAACTTTCATTACATTTCAAACAGAAAGAAATAAATTTGATTTAGCGGAGAATCCGAAAAAGATAAAATGTGAGATTGATCAGATTTTGCAGAAATATAATAAAATAATGGACATATTTTATGAAGTACTCAAAGTTATTGATAAGTAAAATACTAAATAATTTTCATAATTTTATTTAATCTTTAAAAAGGATGAATAATCCAAATTATATTCAAAACAACAACTGCTATAATATTAGTAATATTGAAGAGGATAATGAGAGTTTCATAAATCCACAATCAAATTTCGCTTCTAATCAATTTATAAACCAAATACAATTTATTAATATATCGAATGCGATAAGAGAATTAAATTATAGAGTTCAAATATTTTTTAATAAAAATCCCAAGCATGATTATTTCCTGCAAAAAACTTCTTTTCAAGAGTCTAATTGTAACAATAATCGATTTTGTAGATTTTGCTTGTTAAAAAAAGTAAAAGAATTTTCTCTTTTATTGTTAATAATTAAAGCCAGATAGAACGCATCATTGTAGAATTTGCAAAATATGTGTTAGAAAAATGGATCATCATTGTAATTTTCTATCCTGCTGCATAGGATATAACAATTATAAATCTTTTATTCTTTGTTTGGTTTATTTTACTAGTTTGCTGATATATTCTCTATATTATAATGTTAAAGCATTGATCTATGAGTTTCATAATAATTTCGTAAATTATTCGATAATTTTCAATTAGATAATTACTATAAATTATAATAAATGTCTTTTTTTTCAATTTGTTTTTTATTTTTGTTTTAAATAGATTACAATTGACACTTCAAAGCTGATTGCTTTCATATCTATTATGACCCTTGTGTTAATTATAATAGGATACCTTCTGATTTATCACATAATGTAAACAAAAACAAAATTATTATTTTTTAGGAATTGATGTATATTAGTGATTCACTTGAATTATTTTTAATATTTTGGATTTATAATTTTAATATTTGTAAATAGACTAATTTCTCAAAATCAAACAACGATTGAAAATATTGAGAAAAACAATCCCCGCTTGATTCCTGAAGATTTAAATGAAGAATCTAAGATATTGATTGAACCTACTGAAGAAGAGAAAACAAATAAAAAGAATTTCGAGACACACAAGTATAATAAAGGTTGTCTGAGAAACTTTTGTGATGTTTTCGGTTATAATCCGCTACTTTGGTTTTTACCTATTTCCTTTAAGAATCTTGAAAAAAGTGGATACAATTATGATATTTTAAAAATTGAGAAAGATCTAAAAGAAAAATTAAAAAAAAATATAGACTGTTTAAAAGAGAGAACTTTTTCTTTAGATTTACAGCCTGATTCAATTGAGAAAGTAAATAAAAACGATTGGTAATCAAGTAAAAAGAAAATAAAGATATTCTTTATTGACATTATTCAACTTCTTTTAAAATCCTAATTCAGAAAGCCTACTAATATTTAGATTATAAAATTATAAGGTCTCTTCCTTTTGTACCAAGAAATCTAAAATAGACATTAATTATTTTGAATTTAATAATTTCTATTATAAACTTGTTAATATATTTTATCAGAAAATTCATTCAAAATCCTATATAAAAAATTGGAATTATCAAAACATCTTAGATTTACCAAAAAATCTTTGTTTAAAGCTTGATTTTGAATAATTAATAATTTAAATAAATTAAAATAAAATAAAAATATTATTTCAAATGCTTAATGTTTTCCGAAATAACATTTTTAAATGTAATCATCAAAAAAAAGTTTCCATTGCAAATATTTTTTTTAAAAACATAGTAAATAATAACAAAACTTTCATGAATAACTTCAACAAATTTAGTGGAGTGATTGCTTCTAACCAAGTATCTGTATTTAATCAAAGAAAAAGCATATTCCGAAATAACAATAATTATTCAAAGCAGAAAAATAAAAACTTAATTTCTTTTAATTTTTTGACAAAATTACTTAGATTAAGAAGAGAGAGAAGGTCGCGGAACGTTAAAATTATTAAAGAGATTCCTAAATTTTACAAAAATTTTATGGAAGGTGTTTCCAAATCAACAAGTTTGAATTCTGAGGACAAAGAAAAATTGACCGAAAAATTAAAAAATTATTTAACTTCTCATGTCCAGTTAATAAATGAAAGAAGAGATAAAGAATTTGGTGATTATTTGAGTGATATTGTCAAAGATAATTATAATGTTGAGAAAAGAAAAATTGACGAAGAGATATTTAAAATGCTTGCGAATAAATATCACTTTGGTAATTATTAATTTTTATCTAATAATTTAAATTATTAAATTGTAATCATTCAAAATGTTTCTGTGATTTTATTAAATAAATGCTCTTAAATTTCAATTGATAGAAAAGAAGAAAAGAAAGACAAAGAGAAGAATAGTTTATAAGAAAATTATTAAAAAAGGAATACTTTTCTGTATATTTATATTCTTCATCAATGCATATTATTATAAAAAAGGAACTAACAATCCAATAAGCAATGCTGTTTATATTCAAAGATATGATGATGTAATTAACTATATAGCCACCACCTATAGATCATTAGAAAAAGTATTTTATAATTATAAACTTTTTTTTATTTTAGAATTTCTCCTTTATTAAATAAAATTTTTTAAATGTTATATCCTAAAATAAAATAAGATTATTACTTTTTATTTTTAAAATAAAAGTCTTCGAGATTAAATTTTAGCAATTATCTAACCCCTATGATACAAAATTAATTCCAGATCAAATAATAATTCCAGGGCAACCTCCTCAAAAAACATTGGTTCTAAATTTAGAAAACACAATGATTAAATATGACTATTATTTGGGAAGTGGAGTGGATTGCAAAGCAAGGCCATTTTTAAATAAATTCCTCGAAGAACTTTCCCCATTATACGAAATCATTGTGTTCAGTAATATAAATGACTCACAGGTATATTTAATAATGATTATAAACGATTTTCAGTATTTTATATTTTTTAAATTTTACTCAAATTTAAATTTATATAGTTTGTTGAAGGAATTGTTAAAAGCATCGATAAAATGCAAACTAAAATATCTCATACTCTGGGAAAAGAAGCATCTGCTCGATATCAAAGCAGGAATATTAAAGACTTGAACTTTTTAAATAGAGATTTGAAGAATATTATTGCGATTGATTTCAATGAAGAGAATGTCAAAAAGCATAAAAATAATTTGATTTTATTACCTGAATATAACGGAGATGAAAACGATACTGAATTTAGGAATATTATTCCTTTCCTAAAAGGTAAAATCTATAATATATTTAATCTTTTCATCGAAATTTAGAAATGTCGAAAAAGGAAGTTACAGATATCAGAAAAGAAATCGAAAAACATGGAAACTTCAAACCCTATATGAATTATTATAGATCCAATCCTAAATACAAAGCTTTATTACCTAATGAGGTAAAATAATTTTTTTTTTTTTAAATTTTTAGAAAAAGGAACAAGATCCTTAATTAAAACATGATTTTTTAATAGCATATCAGTATTTGATTTTCTTCAAATCACATTCTTGTATAATAATTATCAATAAATAAATTTAATTTTAATAGATAATAAAGGTTTATTTAAAATATAATTAAAAAAAAAATAAACATATAATTCCATAAAATTATGAATGAAAATTACAATATTCATGTAAACAATCATTGATTTTGAATTTAAAAAATTAGTTTTTTATTCATAAAATTTTATTTAATCGTTGTAATATAAATCATTTAATTTTAAAATTATCAAATAAAACTTAATTTACCTAAAATAAATTATTTATTCAAGTTTGGATTATTTTAGATTTTAAAAATTTTTGCAAATATGAAATTTTAATTATATTTTTAATGAATTAAAGGTTGATCATTTATTTCTAAAATAGAAGATGAAAAAAAAGTAAAAAATATTCATCTAAAAAGATCATTCTAAATTTGAGATTGTAAACAAGACATAAAAATAAAATTAATTTTTTTTAAGATTTAAAGTAATCTTTTTATGAAAAATTAATAATAGCTGGTATTGATATTTATGTATAAATTAAAACAGATTTAGTAAAAAAATAAATTATAATTTAAGTATTGAATATATAATGATCTATAAAGAAATTTTTTTATTAGTTTAAATGTCCCAACTTATCAATTATTCAATTTATATTCCTTTTGAACAGAATTTTGATCGCCAATCAGCAGAGCTAGAATATACTGATAAAGAAAAAATTATTGAACACCTTGAAAGATATAAGACCACCAAAGAATTCCAGTTTTTTGATTTAATTGGTCTTGATTGTGTTGAAGACCCAACATTACTTCAAAGAGTTTTTGAGTCATATTGTAATCCAAATCTTACTGGCTTTGAAATAAGTGCTTGGAAACTTACAACTTCACAATGGATAGAAATCTTTGACTTCTTGAATTCCACACCACAAATAACTTTCCTATTTCTATCTTTGAATCAAGTGGGTGACGAGGTTTACCAACTTATAGCAAACTTTCTAAAATCTAACAAAACAATTTCTGAACTCAGACTAGATCTCTATTTGCTAGAAGATTCCAATTTAAATATTCTTGAATATGGTTTTAAAGGAATTTCAGGATTCAATCACATTAAAATTTCTCTAGAATGCAAAGATGATACAAAAAATCCTTTAGGTCAAATATTATCATCTTTAACAGAAACTAAATTGCATAGTTTGTATTTGAGCGATCGTTATTTAGATGCTAAAGCAGTTGATGCCCTCTGTACTCATATATTAAATAATCCTCAATTAATCAATTTGGAAATGTGTCAAGCTTACATCAATAATGATGAAGCTGCTAAAATTTCTGAAGCAATTATGAAGAATTGCTCTGTACAAAGATTCAGTTATTCATTAGATAGTAAAATTACACCTGATGGAATCAAACATTTCATAGATATTGTTAAGAACAATAAAAACTTAAAGATAATTGACTTATGGAGCCTTCCTTTAGATGAAGATTGCAGAATACAAATTCTTGATGCCATTCAGCAACCAAATAACTTAGAAAAAGTTGTATTAGCTGATGTTAATTTCACCGATGACCATTTGGAGAAGATAAAAAGCTTTCTAAATGGAAATCAAAAACTTGTAGATGTAAATTTTAACAGTAATAAATTTACTGATGAGGGCTGTGTTGTAATTGCAGAATCTGTTTCTAATTGTTTAAATCTAAAGCGATTTTGTATTAATTTAAATGCTGAAGATGAAAATATTATAGCCCAATTTTTTGAAAAATTGAAGCTTAACAAAACAATTATTGATTTTTCGGTAAGAGATATAAATACTTATGAAATGGTTGAACCGGAGAAAATAAAGGAAATGATTGAATCTAATAAAGCTCAATAAAGATAATTTCAAAAATTAAATAACTATCGAAATATCTAAAATTATTATTATTTAAAATAAAAAAATAAATAAACAAATAATTTATTTTTTAATATAAATATAAAAGAATGAATTGATATTTTTTTCTACTATTAATTTAATTCTATTAAATGAATGAAAAAGTATATTTATTTAAAATAAGTAAAAGGCTTAAAATTAAATAAAATATTAAGATATTTTATAATTATTTTCAAATAAATTTTTTATGTGTTATATTTCTGTTTTCTCTTACTGTCCTCAAAATAACCTTCACTATAAAATATTATAATTTTTTAACTTTTCGAATATTGAATTAATCTTAAAATTAAAATTTATATAAAAGTCATCTAAGGCATTTCTCGTCAAAATTTATTGGATATCCAATAATTCTTGTCAAATCCAAATCTAATCTCAATTGAATTTAGGATTATCGAGTTATCTTAAAGTTATAAAATATTAGTAAAAATAAAAATTGAAAATTACCAAAAATTTTATCAAAATCAAATTGAAAAATAATTAAAAAATTTTCAAAAGATTAATAAAATCAAAATTATAATAACAGAAATAAATGAAATATGATTCAAATTTCTTGTTTAATATTATATCTTAGTTCAAATTAACAATTTAATTTGAGTTATATAATATTAAACACGATCCCTATAAACAGGGTTGCGCTGACATGATAGAAAAAAGGTTTAAACCTTTTTATTTTTCTAAAATTTTTTTTTAAATTAAAAAGGTAAGCATTTTTTTGAAATAATTAAATAATTTTAAAATAATTTAATATTAATCAATAAATTATTTAAGACCTTTTATTTTAAAGAAAAAAAGGCTTATTTTTTTAAAAAATTTTTAAACGCAATACTGCCTATATCTTATAATTTGAATTCATTATTTTTTAATGTCAAAAATTTCAAATACAAATACTTTATTGAGAAAGATTTTTATGGGGATTGGGGATTGGGGATTGGGGATTGGGGATTGGGGATTGGGGATTGGGCCCAATCCCCAATCCCCAATACCCAATCCCCAATCCCCCATCCCCAAAAAAAATAAAAAAA
>Ga0194116_10006941_pt1 | contig 11867 bp, 11 predicted proteins | sample TA2MahsurfametaG_4_FD_148617 | JGI IMG/M metagenome (GOLD analysis project Ga0194116, IMG submission 148617) | Freshwater microbial communities from Lake Tanganyika, Tanzania - TA2015008 Mahale S9 surface | ecosystem: Environmental > Aquatic > Freshwater > Lake | place: Tanzania: Lake... | reverse complement strand
GATGCTGCAGTTTCTGAACTACATTATTCGAACGCATCCGGTTACTCCAGAGTTATTGACACAAGTTGAACATGCCATTCACAACCAGGACTACCAGTCCACTCACGTGGTCGAGTACATCAGTTTAGTCATTTTGAAATGGAACACAACCCATGTATAAAAAATAAAATAATATAAAATTGAACTTAAAGACCATTTAAAGACCATTGTATTGTATTCGTATTCGTATTCGTATTCGTATTCATACAATTCTAATTGGATGACTGACCTTGATGACGACTGGGAACTATTCAAACGCAATATGCATTCTAGAGACAATGTGGACTCGTTCGAGTCGGTTGAGTCATTTGATGCGTACGATGAAGCCGGATGCGAAGGTGGCGCTTCGTCGTGTACCGGCGGTCAAGTGCCCTCTTTTCAAGGCTCGTGTGGTCCAATTTATATTTCAACTACGACGAAAATAGCGCATTTGAACCGAGAAATCGACATCAAGCAAGTGTTTTGGAATATTCCAGTCATACGCTACGTGGACCCGGTGGAAGGCGTTATCAAAAAACAAATCAAATTTTCAACCACCAATAAGGACGAGTATGAAGAAATAATGGAGCGGATTCGCTCAGAAAAGTGTTGCGATAACCAGGAAATTGAGCACATTGATAACCCGGAAGGCAGAATAAAATTCAAAGACCAACGAAAAATAAGCGTTGGTATTTCAAAAAAAGACATCATGTGTTACCGAAGCAAAAAAAAACGGGCATTCTTCAACTGTTTTGTAATTATCATTCGCATGCAGGTTCAGAACCCGGATTCGGCTTCAGATTCAGTATTACCACAGCCATCCGTTGAACCAACAAGGGCATTTTCACACCTTCCCGAATTTAAAGAGATGCATGTGAAAATTTTCAACACGGGTAAACTGGAAATACCCGGCATACAAAACATTCAAACCTTGAACTACATTCTTGAAATGGTTACGCGCATTTTACGGCCAGCGGTTTCAATGGACCTGGCATACGTTCAAGAACCATGCGAAACGGTGCTCATCAACTCAAACTTCAACTGCGGGTTCTACATTGACAGAGACAAGCTGCACGAGCTTCTTAAATACAAGTACCGAATCAACAGCAACTACGATTCCTGCTCTTACCCCGGCATTCAGTCCAAATTTTATTATGTGTATGGCAGTTCTGTTCAAAATGGACAACAGCCACACTACAACAAAACCGATTGTGCCAAACCTACCTTTTGCGAAATATCGTTCATGATATTTCGAACCGGCAGCGTACTCATTGTTGGAAAGTGTTCTGAAGAAGTGCTGTTCGTTATATACCACTTTCTTAAAAAGTTGTTGGAAGAAGAGTACGAACACATTGTGAATCGTGACCATGAACCAGACGTTACTTTTGGTTCCACCGCATCGTGTCAGTTTCAAAAAAAACAACCCGCAAAAATACAACGACGCATTATAACATGCTCAGAAGTGCAAAGTGCTACGTACTAACAGTGGGTGCACACAAACACAACCCGACCATGATGTGCATGCGGGTCATCCGTTTCTGCATTCGGGTAAATAATATCTCTAGCAGTTCGTCCGTGAATATGGAACAGCTGACTTTTTTCAACGAGCGTTCGTATTTTACGAAACTCGCGTTTCCGCTCCAAGTCATCGTAAATGGTTAGCAGTACATGTGTGCAAATATCTTGGGACAGACGCTTCATGCCGTCATGGGCGGGCATGTTCAAAACTTCTCGAATCACATCACCTTCAATGGTGAATGGAATGTTACTGTACTCGTGAAAAACATTGCACGACACGCTCAAAAAAATAGTTACCGAATGGGTTTTAATATTGTTTATGTGATTTATATTCGTCTGGACCATCGGGGATAACATATATATAAATGCATGAAAATAAGTTTATATGGTTTTGCATGTACATGTAAACTTATTTTTTTTTATTTTTTTTTGTTTTATTTTTTTAGATATGGGGACTTGGGAGAATCGAACTCCCGACCTCTTGCACCCAAAGCAAGCATCATACCCCTAGACCAAAGTCCCAACTGCGAAATGTGTTTTGTTTTTTTTATTTTTTATTTTATGTTTCCGTTACATTTTTTAAGTGTTAACGTTTTACTTGGCTGCAACCGCCACTGCAGCACCGCCACCAACACTCTTTGAAAAGTGAGGAGACATGAAACGCTGCAGGTTGAAGTAGGTGAGCTCGTCGCTGTCCTTCAGCTTGAGGAGCTTCTTCAACTTGGCATCAGGCAAAATGCGACGACCGTTTGCCTTGTCCTGCAACTTGTTGTCGCGGATGTACGCATTAATCTCGCGAGTCACCTCAGTCCTTGCCATCTCGGAACCATTGGTCTTGCCAAGAAAAGCGGCAAGCTCGTTGGAAATGAGGGTAGGCTTGACAAAGCCGGAAGGCTGGCGGTTGATGTTCTTGCGACGCTTCTTCTCGCTGGCCTTGCGGGCAACGCGAAGCTCGCGCTCGACCTGGCGCTCAATACCGCGAAGCTCGGAACGAAGCGAAGCAAGCGCGGAAACAAGGGTCTGCAGCTTGCTGTGAGACCCGGCAAATAAGCTGGTCTCCTGAGCGGGGGAAACTGAAGCAGCTGATGCGGCGGCATCAGTGGATGCGGATGCAGTAGCAGCAGCGGGCTCGGACTTGATTGCCTTGACGACCTTGGGCTTAGCGGCGGCAGCTCCACCGGCAGAAGCTGCAGGAGCGGCAGCAGCCTTGGGGGTCTTGGGCTTAGCAGCAGCAGCAACGGGGGCGGCTGCAGCGGCAGAAGAAGCGACGGCGGGAGAAGAAGAAGACTGTTTGGCCATTCTATTGGATTTAATTGTGAGCTTGTTGGTTTGTTGTTTTATACTCCTCTTAGAGGAGTCTGTTTAAGTTATTTTGACACATAATATATATTATTTACATTCACGGATGTTTTTGTTACCGTAAATCATGCCGAATATGTATTATTTAAAAAAATCAATAAAAAGTAAATAAAAAAATAAATAAAAAAGTAAATAAAACGAATAAAATTAACAATAAAATTCTACGCTTATCCGTTTATCCGTTTATCCGTTTATCCGTTCACGTCAAAGTACCATTTCGATGACAGATATTTGGGTATGGTGGTAAGTGATGAGTCGCCTGATTTCAGATTGGGACCGCGATTTACGATTTCTTGAAGTTCGCTGGTCCCGATTGCGTAGTTGTAGTACTGAAGGTCTGAAATGTTTCCAGCAAAGCCTCCGTTTTGAGCAACATACACATTACCGTAATTCTGGTATGGAATACCTTTAAGCACTTGACGTTTGGTGAGTTGGCCGTTAATGTAAATATCCACTGTGGAGTTTCGAACCTTTATAATCAAACATATCCATTTTCGCACCGGTATACTTTCAATGTCTATCACGTCCATGGTTCCGCCAGTCTTGTCGTACTTGTTCATCGCTACTTTTAGCGTCACGGACTGTGTATTTATGTTTGGATTTTGCGGGTTTGTAGGTACGTTATCTATTTTAAAAAACACGCCTGGTGATGCATTGGGTCCAACCGTTTTATGAATTTGGTTGTCACCGGTGGTTGCGCGTGCAATATTATCTCCTTTATGAAAGATGTGTTTCAATTGCCCAATGTCACCGGCAACTCCGGGGTCCCGAATGAAAAACCATACCGACCACGTGTACTCAATACCGCCATCCTGGTTTACCGACCGCGTTATGGGAATTGACCCCTTTATTCCCGGGTCTTGAGTTATAATTCTTGACTCGGTTGCATCAATCATGCCGTTCACAAGCAAAGGTTTGGAGTCGGGAGACAGAAACACTGCAGCAACCCCTATAAAAATACGAAGCAGGACAATGAATCCCAGTAAAACCAGTAACAAAAATGAAAATTTAGCAACCATGGAATTCGAATTCAAAAACTCGTTGGAGTTGGATAAAAGCGAATCAACCGTGCCTGAACCGAAGCTGCTTAATGACGGCAGCAATCCACCCGAATCAGGTGCATCAGTGGTTGCGGGTATAGACGACGATGATGACGATGACGATGACGATGATGACGACGGTGAAAACGCACTTCGAAATGAGTCAGGTATTAAACTATCGCTACTGCTTCCACTGCTTCCACTGCTTCCACTGCTTCCGTTGCTTCCACTGCTTCCGTTGCCACTGCTTCCACTAAACATGTTTGATGTTTGGGTTTGTCGATTTTTATTTTATACTTATACTTAACTTATGTTATTTATAATTATAAAATAAATTAATAAATAATTACCAAAAGAACGGGCGTTGATTCGGTTCCAGCGTCAAGTTTTGAGGCATGTAACACAACTGTCGCTCAAAAAAGGAAATGTTGGGCAATTGTTTGTTGTCGGGAGTAACTTTTTCTGCGGGAGTTACTAAATTGGTCGAATTGATTCCAAAAAGCTGCGACTCCACGTCAATTGAATTTGAACACAGCAAGTGCCGCGGCATGAAACTGGGTGCGTACAAGTCGGGACGGGCGGTGTTCGGTGCTACATGGAACGAAGTAAATGCTAAATAATCGGATGCGCCGGCATACAAACGTTGTCGCATGGCATAGTCGTTGGGGTTATTTATGTTTCGCGTGGACGCCATCAGTTGAGAGTTGGATTGGAACGGACGGTTACTATTTATTATTAATAACTATTATTTATTATTTAAAGATTTTTATTAAATTCATACATACACATCCATTGTTCAATTGCTTAACTTATTTTCATGTTCAAGACGGAATTTGGCACAGGGTCTACCACCAACACCAGTACTAACACTGGCATTAGCGCTGGCATTAGCGCTGTAACTGGAAACGTGTTGACGATTAAAACCGTACAAATCGCTGCAATGCGAACCCTCTTAACCGCGCTCAAAGACATTTTGTTGGAGTCCAACATAACGTTTTGCCCTGACGGAATTCGAATTATTAACATGGACAAGTCACACACCATGTTGGCCCACATGTTTTTGGCGGCAGAAAATTTCGAAGAGTACGATTGTCAAAAAGATAAAATCATTATCGGCGTCAACATGTTTCACCTGTTCAAGCTGGTGAACACCATTGACAATGACGATACGCTCACCATTTACATTGAAAACAAGGACTACAACGAAGGCATCGTCTCGTTTCTGGGGTTGAAGTTTGAAAACGGGGACATCAAGCAGTGCAAAACACAAAAGCTGCGCTTGATTGAGCCTGAACCTGAAGAGCTTATTGAACCCAATGTCACATTTTCGTCCGTAATCAACCTTCCGTCGGCAGATTTTCAAAAAATTATTCGTGACTTGTCATTCATCTCTGACAAGCTGGAAATCAAATCGGTTGGAAACGAGCTGATTTTCCGATGTTCGGGACAGTTCGCTACGGCCGAAGTAACACGGGTTGAAACCTCGGGCAGCATGGAATTTATCCACAAACAAAATGCAAACAAAATTATTCAAGGCGAGTTCTCCTTGAAAAATCTGGGATACTTTATAAAGTGCACCAACTTGTGCAGCCAAATCGAAATGTACCTGGAAAACGACTTGCCGCTGGTTGTCAAGTACTACGTGGCCAGTTTGGGCGAAATCAAACTGTGTTTGGCCCCGCTTCCCAGCAGCAGCTAAGTTTAGTTTACACTTTACGCTTACGCTTTACATTTTTATCATTTGGGTTTGTAATTTGCATAAATTGCTGCAAGTTGACGTTTGGCGTTGCGTTTGGTCATGGGACGTTTTGAGAAACACTTCCGGCTGTTGCGTTTACACACCCGAAACTTGGATGTTTTTTTGTAGGGACGAATCACGTACGGCATTTATTTCTGATATATGTTATATTATAAAAATAAAAAACATGTTTTTATTCATTTTTTTTTATTTTTTCCTAATTTTTCCTATTTTTTTCAAGAATTTGGAATATTAAATATCAACGTGTGTCAAAAAGTGACGTCGGCAGCACATTTTACGAATGCCGAGTTCATTCATCACAATTGATTCGGGAGTTTCTTCTACAATACCGTCTGCATTTTTTTCTGGGGTCAAGTACACTACCTTGTTCACAGCTTGGTCTCCACCGATTTTTCGTTTTCGAACTTGTTCAAGGTATGCTCGGTACTTGTCGCCAATCACTTTGCCGCAAGTAAAACATTTCACTGGAATAATCATGACTATATGTGATTATAGTAGTTATAGTATATCATAACATTTTAAACTTTAAACGACTTTATATCAATTTTCATTTTTATTTTTTTTGTTTTAATTTTATTTTGTAGGTTCAAATTAGTAGTCGTATACATACCATGTATTTAAGCAAACCCATTCTATTTATAATAATAGTGGTAGTGCTTTTTATTGGAGGAACATCCGGATTAATTCATCATGTTAAAAATGGCAGCAAGCATAGCAATTCAAAGCGCGGCCGTAATGGCAACCACAGCAACCACCGTAACAACGAGTCTGGTAGTTCCAGTAGTAGCGAATCTAGTAGTTCCGATAGTTCTGATAGCGATTCCGATAGCGACGAGCGTCGTTTCAACCACTTGCTCAATCATAAAGTTCGGAACAGTCAAAGCGTATTCCATGATTACAGCACATGGCCCGGCACCAATAACCCAGGAAGAGCAGGAGCAGGAAGAGAAGGATTCACCGCAAGCAACAACGTGAAATGCATGCCCGGTTGTAAAATTGCTACATCTGTAACTGGGAACTGCAAGTGGCTTCCTGAAAGCGAACCCAAACACAAACAGCGACTGATTTGCCCGCACACGTGTGACACCGGGTTCAATCCGTCTAAAGGAGGCGCAAAGTGCGAAACAAATCTGGATTGCTCGGAATGTACGCCTCAACCCGACTTTACGGTGGTGGGGTACACGTCATTTGAAGTAAAACAGTCCGCCCCCAATCCAAGCTGTACCAAAGGAGCTCAGTGTGTTATCGATAGCAAAAATGCGCTTACCGTTTGTAATCCGTACGTTTCTCCAAACAATCCCGCTCAGAATTTAGTATGCGCTAAAAAACCCGGAAGCGAAACCGAGTTTGTTTGGACTGAATCCGATGTTGCTGCAAAACAAATTCCGCTGCATGCGGACCAAGCCAAATTACTAGCTTGTGATGTAAAACGGGGCTGCGCGGTGGACGGCGACACGTGCATGAATGCCAACTTTGACAAACTGTACTGCAACGATAACATTTGGGTAACTGACCCCAAATACGACAAGTCAACGTATTCCACAGATAAAAAAGGTTCCGGTCAAGCATCTTCTTCCTCTTCCTCTTCCTCTTCCTCTTCATCTGACTCAAACTCCGATAACTCATCCTCCAAAAATGCAAATAGCGGAGGTGAATTGCGTGATAATTACTATATTACCAATTATTTTTTCGGACCCAAATCCAACGACCAGTCAACGTACTCACTTGGTCTTGAGTTCGGCGGAGACGATGTCTCTAACTCTAAACATAAATACAAATTCGACCTGAACAACAAAAACAAAAACAGAAAAAACGAGAGAATTCGCGATAACCATGATTCAAATCCAAATGAACCAAATCCAAATGAAAAAAAATCCGGCATTCTTGACAAAATAAAAGGCGCGTTCAAAAATGAAACGAAGGTGAATGCCGATGTGGGACTAGGATTGTACGGAAACAATTATGGCGTGGGCGGGAATGCGACGGTTCCTCCACTTGTACCCAAAGGCACAGTTGCAACTGTCCAAGCCTACGAAAGCACCATAAAACTATAAACTATAAACTATAAACTATAAACTAAAATATATCAAATGATTTTAAAACTTTTTTGGTATATTTAAACATATTTAAACTACTGCAAATTGTGTAGTTCCCATAATCCAATCATATACTCCAAGTAGCCCATACGATTTTGTGTTTAAGTTGTGATGCGCCTCATGCGCTTCAACTGCATGGCCGAGACCAAGCGGCTGTTCTAAAAATGGTAGAAGTGGAACGCTGTTGTGATACGGCATCACTTTTCCGCAGTGGTCGCTGCAGTTCATTTCATGAACGTAACTGATGCACATGAATAACTCAAACGGCGTAAGGTCAACTCCAAGCAGTATTGCCATTAATGATATGTTCCAACGGCCTATCATAATCGATGATACCCATAAGTCAATGAACCCTAACCACGTAGACTCGCGTGCAAGCGGGTACCTAAATTGGTGATGGTACTGATGATTTGTTTTATAGTACAGCCATTTATGTTTATGTTGCATGTGGTGCCATGCGCCATACATGACATCAGCAAAAAGTAACGAAACTTGAATCATTACAGCAAGTCGTAAATAGTACAACGCATAAACACTTATAATTTTAACGGGCTCACTTATTGTCGCGTCAGTTTCATTCAACCAAGTACCTATGTTTTGTATTGGAACATCGTTTTTCACAATCTCATTAAACCATAGTGTTGTAAACATGAACAATGGTACAGACCAACGTTTAAAATAAGTTAAATACCCCTCAATTCTACCTGGTCTTTTCATTTGTGGCCGTTTGTCCGAATTCAAGTACGGTATGTCCTTAAACCAACTGCTTGCAGTCCAGTCAATGATTTCTGAAAGTAAGGTATACTGAAGATTCAACATACAATATCCAAACCCAAATTTAACAATTATGGGTTTATTGTACATGTCAACATGGTCATACAATAAAGAAAACAAATAACAACTTGTAAAGTGATAAAATAACGAACATCCAATATATGGATAATGTGTCTTTTTTACACTAGGATTCATTTTTTTAGAATTGAAGAAGTGAATTAAATTACTATTAGATTATTCGATTATATTATACGTAACTATATTATTTTAAGCTGTTTGCGTTGAATAGTTTGGTAATAGTTTATGTTTACTGTTCACACGATGAACCCGAGAATGGCTCGCATTGATTCTCTCGATTTGGAAGCAGCCGTCGGGTTTCCAATAAACTTTTTAGGATTGTACTCCATAACATCGGTGGCATAGTAATTTCGAGCGCTGGAATTGACAATTCCCAGCATGGTGAGCACTTGATTCAAGTAAACTCCACGCGGTGAAGGAGTGGCTGTTGCGGTCATTTCGCTGGGGTCAAGCACGTCAACGTCCAGTGAAACGTGCGTGTTCGAGTTTAAAACAAAGTCTGCAATTTTACGATAACTGTTTGTTTCATTTGTTCGAATGTCGTCCGCGTACACGGTACGAATCTTCCATTTCTTGATAAACTCGTCCTCCTCGGGTTCTGTGCTGCGGAGCCCAATGTACATTACTTGCGACGGGTTCAGCCGTGGAATCCCGGCATACTTATGGTTAATCAGCATGTTGACAACCATACCGTGCTTGTTTTTGCTGGGGCTGGTTTTTTGATTGTGAATGTCGGCGTGCGCATCCATCCACAGCAGTTTAAAGTTGTTACCGTACACCTTGAGCGATGCCAAAACGGAACACATGCTGGTCAAATGGTCGCCGCCAATAAATACGGAATGGTTGGTGCTTGTAGAACGAAGCATGTTTTCACACTCTGACAGTGCAAGTGTGCTTACCGAACCGTCGAGCGCACTAGCCCGGAACACTTGACTCGGTATCAAATTATATTGAGCCGAGCTGGGAAGCACGCGACTCAGTTCCGAGCGCGACAACTCCACTCCCTTGCTGTAGTTCTGGCCCAGCGAATTTCGCATGACTAACACTGAAGTGGCTGATACACTTTTTATTGCAGTGGAGACGGCTGCAGCTGCGGCGGCTTTCATAGTGGCGATAACAAGAACTACAGTTATTTATAGAATACAATATATAAAAGATGCAAGATTTTATGTGGTTTTATTTTATCTTTTTATTTTAAGTAGTAAAGTAAATACAAAAATAAAAAATGATAGATAACAAAATATATTTTAAACTTGTTTTAGGACTTGTTGTTATCGTTGCAGTCGGGTTACTGTACCATATTTTTAACATTCGGAACAAGTTACTTGAAGGTGTTGATGCAACGCTGACCACAACTCCAAGCACAGCCACAGGCACAGCCACAGGCACAGCCACAGCAACTACCACACCTCCAAGCACAGCCACAGTCACCACCACAGCAACTTCAACCACTGCAGCGCCGACCCATCCCACGATGCGTGGCCCCGTGCAAGCGCGCCGGCCCGCGGCGGCGATGCGCTGCTGCGCAGCACGTATTTTTACAGAAAATGCAAAGGCAACACTTGAAGTAACCAATTTACGAGTTGCGCCTCAAACAGAAACGGCGACTGAAACGGTATTTTATATCTACATTCCGTTTGAACTACCGTTACCAGATTATAAACGATTGACTGCTGTAAACATTTCTTCGGGTTCCACCGGTACCGGCGGTATAACATACAAGGTGGACGACTACATAACTGGATGCGACTCAACTGCAATAAATGAGTTGTTTTTTTCAAACGCCGCTCGCGCACTGATTACAAAGGACGCTTCGAATCTTGAAACCGTTAAAAAATGTTCAAACTTGAACAAAGTCAAACTGATTTCAACTCACCCAGCAAGCGCTTCAGCACAACCGATACTGCATAATTTCAAACTCCAAGGATTTGATTTACCGCAATTGAGTCCAATTCCAATTAAAATAGAAACTGAAACAAAGGTTGGGAGCACTAGTGATGTGTATTCGGCAACTTTTCCCGGCGCAGTAACTCAAAACGCGGTTCAGGTTCCCGACGCATTCACAAACGCCACTTTCAAAATTGACTTGTCCGATGCAACACCTGGCGCAAAAGATATCACTGTGAAATACACGTTTAAATTCACACCAACTGCCGAAAGCGGGTTCGTGATTGAAAAAAATGACAGCGTAATACATTTTATTTTTAGCGATGACTTTGTTTTACCCCCGGTAGAAAATGTAAAGGTTGCTGTTAACAACGTGTTACTCGATGCGGGAAAAAACGAGTACGTTCTCCAACAAAAAAATACGTGTATTACACCTTCTAAAGAGTCACTGTTGTTTTTAGACAGCAGTTACAAGTTTGAGAACGAGAACAAAATTTGCATGAAAATATATACCCTCTTCATAAAACAAAACATCACCGTTCAATCAACCGGGCTCACGGTTGCATTGAAAGGACTTACAAACCCGTCTTACTCTCCCAGCCCAGTAGCATATGATAAAAAGGACTTTTTGTTTCGAGCGTTCAATACGTCGTACTGCATATTAAACCTCAAAGTAAAAGATGTTGGAAAGTACTTGTTCAATCCAAAAACGGATGAATACATTCATGCCGGGATTTACATGCGAGGAAACTATCCATTGAAAAATAAAAAGCCGGCCGACGAAGACAAAGACGGCGACAGTAAAATACGGTCATCGGAATCGTCTTCAAATTCGATTGAATCAAGAGGCGGGTCCAACCGGGCCGCGAATGTTTACACCGTCAACTATTTTTATGACGGTCAAGGCCAAGGCGAATACGGCTACATTGCACGCCCGGATATTTTCGGAACAACACCGTACTCGTACGGCACTTCGCGCGGCGGGCTTGGCACGTCTGATAAATACGTTGCCAAACACAACCGCGATTTGGCAGAAGAAAAACGGTTGCATGCTGAAAAAGTGCAAAAGTGGAAAGAGTCGCAAATACGGCCTCCGATGGGAGTGGCTCCTGCATTACTCAACGCTGGGGTCCAGCCATACGATGCCACAATCAATTTTTGAAATGAAAATATGTATTTAAAATGAATTTAAAGTTTAAATATCTAACGATACAATAAAGCGCAAGCAAAAATCAATCAAAAAGCAAGCAATCACAAATGTCAAACACAAACACAATTTTGAATACTCCCGTTTTGTATGTTGAGGAGTCAATCAAAGCCACACGTTCAGGAGTAACC
>Ga0194116_10006937_pt1 | contig 11879 bp, 13 predicted proteins | sample TA2MahsurfametaG_4_FD_148617 | JGI IMG/M metagenome (GOLD analysis project Ga0194116, IMG submission 148617) | Freshwater microbial communities from Lake Tanganyika, Tanzania - TA2015008 Mahale S9 surface | ecosystem: Environmental > Aquatic > Freshwater > Lake | place: Tanzania: Lake... | reverse complement strand
TCACAGCAGACCAGGCCTTTGGATCATGGCCATCAACTAATGAGCCAGAGATACCATCTGAGACAGCTGTTCTAAGTCCACCAACCGCAGTTGCTACCACTGGTGTGCCACAAGCTTGGGCTTCAAGGGCAACTAAACCAAATGACTCAGAGTAACTTGGAATACAAACTAGATCACTTGCTCGATACCAATCAGCTAATTGAGCGTGAGCAACTGGGGCAATAAAGTGCACCACATCCTCAATCTTTAAAAACTTAGCTAGCCCCTTTAAATTATCTAACTCATCTACGCCAGCACCAGAGGTGCCGCCAATAATCACTACCGCAAGCTTTGATCTTAAGTACGGAGTGTGATCTAACATTTGCGCAGCTGCCCTTAGTAATACATCAGGTCCCTTATGGGCTTGGATTCTCCCGACAAAGGTAAGCATGATCGCATCTTTGGCAATATCTAATCGAGTGCGCGCACCAGCTTTACCATCTGCTGGGTTATAAGTTGTTAGATCAACACCAGGGGCTACTACAAAGACATTATCTGGACATGCTGCATATAGTGAAACTAGGGAGGCAGCCTCGGCATCGGTATTTGCAATTAAACCAGTAGCAGCTGCTACCACCTGCTCTTCCCCAATGGCTCTTATTTGTGGCTCTGGCTTTTCACCCGTTGCTAGATTTAAGTTTTTCACCTTAGCTGTTGTGTGCATGGTGTGAATTAATGGGATATTTGTTCGCTCTGAGATCATCCAACCTAATTGGCCAGAGATCCAGTAATGAGAGTGCAGCAGTGAGTAGTAATCATTGGGTAGGTTTTTTTGGTGTTGCATAAAGGCACTACTTAATGCACCAAGCTGGCTAGGCAGCTCCTCTTTAGATAAGCCTTCAAATGGGCCAGCTACTAAATGTTTAACCGTGACCCCATCTGCAATCTGGATTGACTCTGGCAGATTTGGTTTGTTAGCTCTAGTAAAAATATCAACAGATAAGCCAGCCTGTGCCATCTTTTCGGCACTCTCAGTGACATAAACATTCATACCACCGGCATCTCCCACACCTGCTTGATCAAGGGGGGAGGTGTGCACCATTAAGGTGGCAATCTTTAATTTCTTACTACTCTTCATAAGTGCAATTCTAACTTAATAAATGTAAGGTGAAATTTTCCTATCCTTGCCGCTCAAGGGATGACCAAAGGTGTGCTTGCAAGGTTTGACCCTCTGCTGCCATGTCATATGAGGTAAAAAGTTCTCCCTCCACCAAGCCATACAATCGAGAGCCTGCGGTAACAATTTTGGCAGATGGGGATGAGTAACCTTGATCCATCTCAAGTTGAATTTTAGCGCCTGAAACAATTCCAACCCAACCTTCAGCAATTCCAGTGTTATGAGCCAGAATTACCTCTAAAACATTATTTTCTTTTACTCGCCAAAAGCCAACCTCAGAGGCAGCTGGTCTAATAATTTCATTGTTCTCATCAATGATCCAAGATCTAGAAAAATAATTTAAAAAGGGGCGGCCATCATGATTAAATGAAACCTCTTGCGCGAATTGAAAGCCGGCCACATTGGGATACTCACCTCGCCCTTTTCCGCGCCAAGAGCCAACTAGCCAAGCAAGTGGCGTTAAGTCTGGATGTAAATTCTCTGGAATGGTAAATGTCATGTGATTAATTCTGCCCATTCTTTAGCTCATCAAAGCTTTTTTTACTCACCTTAACACCTATAGTAATTAAATAGATTGAAAAGGTAAGTGAGATAAGAAGTAATAAAATGGTGGTGAAAATTTCCATTAGGTAAGCCTATATCTAACTCTATAAAAAATGAGCCATCTGATTGAAGGCAAGATCTTTAAAAAATCGACTAGGACTAGCCCGGCAGCAATAACTTTCTAACTCTTGAGAATTTTGCTAACTCTCATCCCCCATCCTACTAACTCATAATCCTGCTTTGCTAATACATATCTTCTATCGACTTCTTTCTGTAGTTCAACCTCTGACAAAGTGAATAGGTATTTTAATTCTTCAGTTAGGCTGTGATTTGTTGATTTATGTTTTAGGTCCCAACTGCCAAATATTTTCAAATACTCTGGGTTTATGGTTACCACAGGTAATCCCATAAAGGTTGCCTCCAAAACAGCTTTATCAAGTGAACCCTCAAATGCATGGATAAAGGCGTCTTGTTTTTGCATTACTTCTGAAAGTAAATATCTAGGAATTGCCGTTTTAAAATCTAGCCATGCTTTATCGACACCTGCGTTGCTATTTTCAATTATTTTTTTATAGTAGCTATCATGATTCTTGCCCGATGGAGATCCTATATTTACAAAAGTAATATCTTGTCCACCTTCTCTAAAACCTTTTAAGGCGTTGATTATTAATTCAATATTTTTAGATGCATCAAATCTTCCAATATGAATAAATTTTGATATCGGAAAATCAACTTTAATTTTCTTTTTAAACATAGATATATCAATTGAATGACCAACTACATGAATTTTTGAACCAGCTATTGGACAAGAGCCTGCGGTTGCGGTTAAAACTCCATTTGTAAGTTTATGAACCACCCTAAGTGCCAAATTATCTGAAGTGTGGGTATACCAAAGGAAGTGCTTAATTCTAAGTACTTTTGTTAAAGGAGAAACCAATGCAGAGTGAACACTTGTCATATGTGAGAAAACTAAATTAAATCTTCTTTGAAATAAGAGCTTTAGAAACATAAGAACCACTCTTAGTGAACTTGTTATCCGTTTTCCTGCAGTCCAATTACTGGTAAAAACTTCAACATTTGGCAAAACCTTATATGTACCGGCTTTCCCTGTTAGAACTGTTACCTTCTCGAAATATTTTGCTATTTCATTTACTACGCCGATTTGATGGGAAAATACCTGACTAGATTCATCCATCTCATAAGTGAGAATCAATAAGTGGTTGTTTTTCAATATATCTCCCTTGATGGGTTTGAAATATCGAGTAATCGTATACCTATTACCTAGATTTAATTCAAAACTTTTCAAGTAGAATCAGAGAATGAAAGTGCTTCTTTTGAGTGGAATATATCCGCCAGATATAGGAGGCCCTGCTACAAATATTCCTGAATTTGCACAATTCTTATTAGGGGCTAATCACAGTCCAGAGGTCATAACATTAAAAAATTCTCACCTTATACCGAAGAATTGTAACTGGCCAGTAAGATACATCAATAGAAATAGATTTTTACTGGTTAGAGTCATCAGAACTATAATTGTAATTCATAAACGCCTAAAATCAGTTGATTCAGTTTTTGCTAATGGACTAATACAAGAAACAGGGATTTCGTTGTTGTTTAGGCCAAAGTGGTCTGTTGTAAAGATAGTTGGAGATCCGGTTTGGGAGAGAGCAAAAAATAGAGCTGAGACTGAACTAGGTATTCTAGAATTTAATCAAAGTAAACTTAATGTTAAGCATAGAATACAAAGAGAAATTCTTGCGTGGAGCTTGAATAACTTCAATCAAATTATTTGTCCTAGTTTACAACTTAAGGGTATTATTGAAAACTGGGGAGTAAATACTCCCATTAGTTTTATTCCAAATGGAGTAAAGGAAATAGATTTACCAGTTCTAGAGAAAAATTATGATTTGGTTACAGTTTGTAGAATAATTTCGCTCAAGAATTGTGACAAAATGATAACTAGTTGTAAGGAGACTTCAAGTTCGCTAGCAATTGTTGGTGATGGACCAGAGATAGAAAAGTTAAAAGCTTTAGCACAGTCTTTGGATGCAAGAGTTACTTTTTTTGGAAATTTAGAGCCGAAAGAAGTATTTGAAATTCTCTTGCAATCAAGGATTTATTTGAATTTTTCGGATCATGAAGGACTTTCATTTGCTCTCCTTGAAGCAATGGCTTGTGGTTTGCCGTCTATAGTTTCAAAAGTTCCCGGAAATATGGCCGTAATTGACGATGGAATAGATGGTTATACAGTAGATATTAAAGACACCTTAAGATTAAATCAACTAATTTCCCATTTACTTACATCAGTAAGTTTACAGAACAAATTAGGCCAAGCCGCAATTAATAAAATCAAGGAGAAATACTCACAGAACAGGCAACTAAGTCAGGTTGTTCAATTACTAGAGCAAGTAATTATTAAATGATAAAACAGGTAGTGCTAATTATGGATCCTCGAGGAGTAATTGCTTCTGGAGGTACAGACGTAATCGAGCGCCATATGAGGTATAAAATAGAGTTGAATTCACTAAACAGTAAATTGGACTTAATTGTCTGCAGCGCATCAATGAATTCTAGGAAGGCTTATTCTGTTCGAGAGTTAGTTTTTATTAATTCTTATCCAACTTTCAATCCATTCAAGTTTGCAAGAAATGTAAAAGGGTTTATTACATCAAATAATTTGGAAGTTAAGCTCTTAGTGGTTGGTGATCCATGGGAAAGTGTTTTTAGTGCAATTGTATTAAATCGTTTGTTAAAAAAAAGAATTCCTATTCAAATTCAACTTCATGGAGATATTGCAAATCCTGCCTGGAAAAATATAAGCTTTAAAAATAGAATTAGATTTAATCTTGCAAAATTATCAATGAGTAAAGCTAGTGGAATTAGAGCGGTTAGTAATAGTCAGGCAGTTAAAGTAACCAAGATCTTTAAAATCAAAAGGGCACAAATCTCCGTAATCCCTGTTCCGATTAATAATTTAAGGCTTACTTCGTCCATATCTTCTAAAAAGCCAAAGACTTTAGGGCTAATTGGCCGGATCCATAATGATCGAGGAGTTTATAGCTTCATAAAGCTTGTTAAATCACTTTCTGTAGTTAGAGATGACTTTACTGTTGTGATTGCAGGGGGTGGGCCTGATGAAAGTAGGTTTTTAGCGGACATTAAAGTACTCCTTCCAAAATCAAGGATTAGATTTTTGGGGCACCTATCTGAGAAGGAATTGAAAAAAGTTTGGAGAGAGATAGGTATTTTAGTCTCCACCGCACCTGCTGAGTCTTACGGTAGAGCGATGCGAGAGGCACTAGTTGCAGGTGTTCCCGTCTGGGCAACAAAATCTAGTGGGGTAGAAGATTTAATTTTAAAAGCCGGCAAAGATGCTGTGAGGATTTTAGATCTAGCAAAGAGTAACGATGAGTTAAGTATTGAGTTTGATCAACTTCTTAAAAGTAGGGTTCCAATAAGTTTTAGAAAGCAGTTTATAAATGATAACTCAACTTATGCTCGGTTACTTGCTAAATCTTGGGTTGATCTAATAAATAAGCAAAAGAATTAACCAAGCTTTACTTTGAGGTAATCTCCTCATAAATACTTGCTGGAACATTTCCGGCTAAAAGGTGAGCCTGCTGCGGGGTATTTCGCTTGATTACACCAAGTGCAATTGGACCTAACTCATAGTGGCGAGCAACCGTTCCAATATAGCCAATCTCTTTATCATCTATAGTTATTTTTGTACCATGCTCTGGTAGTTCAACCATGGAACCATCAAGGTGAAGGAGAACTAATTTTCTTGGCGGCTGGCCTAAGTTAAACACCTTAGCAACTGTTTCTTGTCCCCGGTAGCAACCCTTTTGCATATGTACTGCCTTATTTAAAAAACCTAACTCATTTGGAATAGATTTGTGATCTACCTCAAATAATAATCTAGCTCTACCTTGAGCAACTCTTAACGCCTCAAGTGCCCAGATACCAACCTGAGTGTGAGTCTTATTGAAAGCACTGACAGTATCTGAAAGCTCACCTCTTGGAAGTAAGGCATAAGGCCCACCAACATTATCTGCTGCCCCAGCTGCTCGTAGCACTGCGTAATTATTAGATTGATCTTTGACTGTAACATCTAACATAAGTTTCATTTTCTCTAGGTACTGGATTAAAGGTTCACATCTCTCTGTTTCAGTGTGTATCCAGGTAGTACTTCCATCATCTACTAAAAATAATTGCTCAACAATATGACCTTGTGCGTCCAGAATTAGCGCTTCTTTCCAATCACCTGGAGTGAGCTTCTCTAAGTGTTGCGTAGTTAAGGCATGCAGCCAGGAAAGACGATCTTTGCCACTAATTGAGATCACAGCTCTATGAGAAAGATCAGCCCAACCATTGCCACTTACTAACTCTTTTTGCTCCTTATTTGGTTCACCAAAGTGCCAAATCGCACCCTTATCTGGACCACTCTCAACTAAGACTGCGCTCATTTATTATTTACGTTTATCAGCAGCGTCCGCACATTTTGCACAAAGCCCATAAATAGCAAAATGGGTAACATCGGTTTTAAAACCAAAATCATCACTTAATGTGTTTACAAAATTTGCAGCGGTCTCAATTGGCGCAGCCCCAATATCACCACAATCAGAACATACTAAATGCAGATGGGTGAGCTCTTCTGCTGCGTGATAGGTCGCACCGCCATGACCTAAGTGGGTATGAAGTACTAAGCCAACATTTTCAAGAGTTTCTAGATTTCGATAAACAGTTGAAAGATTAATTCCAGGGTGAGTCTGTCTTACCTTCTCCGCTACCTCCTCCGGGGTGGCATGGCCTAGAGATCTAACTGCAGCCAGCACTAACTCTCTCTGCGGGGTAAGCCGCAATCCCTTTTGATGAAGCTCATGTTTAGTAGCCATAGAGGTAAGTCTAATGGCTACCTTCTGATTACTAAAGGTGAGTGTATTTATGCGCGAGAAAACTTTGTTCTTATTCTGACTAGCAACAAATACATCTGGCAACCTAAGCAAAAGCCAAAGGCGGCATTTAAAAAGGCAGCAACTAATGCAAAACTTGTGGCAGTTAGAAATACGGCAGTATTGCCAGTAACTCCACCAAGCAGTGCCACAAATGCAAAGAGTGCGCCAATTAATTGGGCAAATCTAGGAGCAGCCTCATTTTCACTTGGAACTGGGCCAGAAAGTCGGGGCTGAATTAAATTTCGATATACAAAGCCATAGATCGATCTTCTAAGCCCAAAGAGCACAGCAGATAAAAAGACGGCAAATTGAAATCCAATTAGGTAATTAGATTCAGTTATTAAGGCAAGCGCTAAGACAGTGGTAGTAATGGCAGCTGAGTATCTTGGACCTCTTGCATCAATAAAGACAGGTAATTTTTCTTTTAGATTTACATTTGTCATTTACTTCTCCTTGTAAAAAATAGTTGGGGGTTTTAAATTTAAAAAAGATAAAGCTATTTAAATTAATACCCAACACATACAACCCTTAGCGCGGGCGTAATCAATTACGCGGCGCTTTGTAAAAAACACTGGTTGTATGGAGAACATAGGTGAAATTATATACTGGGTTGAGAATACTTCCTGCAAGTATTTTGCAATACTTACGCCCATTTATGATTAAAGAGATGCCACCACCTTGATAAGTTGATCACGTTTAGGTTTTCCAGTGGCCCGGGCAATCTCAAAGCCAGAGCTATCTAAAAAAAGCGTAGTTGGGGTTGATCTGACATCAACCTTTCTTACTAATTCCAAATTACTCTCAGCATCTACTTCATAATAGGAAATATCTGCTTCACCTTTGACCACATCTTTAATCAACGCCTTTGCTGCCCGGCAGGAAGAGCAGAAGGTGGTAGAAAATTGCAGAATGGTTGCCCGCTCGCCGTAGGCCCCACCAAACTCACTTGGTGAAAGCTTGAGCCGTTTTTTACGCTTAATCAGCCCAGTGTTTTTTCGATAGTACAGGCCTATAACGGTTGCACCAAGGAGTAAAAAAGTAAGTAGTGAGAGTGAATCCATAAGTGTATTCTTAGCACTCTTATGGCGAAAATTCTAATGCTGACTAACTCCCTTGGCGCAAGTGCTGATGTATTACCTGCCCTTGGTTTGCTCCAGCATGATGTTCGCATCTTGCCAGCAGAGGTTTCAGTATTAATTGACGCGCCAATTGCCGATTGTATTTTTGTTGACGCAAGGCGTGATCTACCAAATACCAAGGCCTTTACTAAGTTAATTACTACTACAGGTGTTTCCACTCCAATTGTAGTTATTACTACTGAGGGCGGACTCTCTGCAATAAATGCTGATTGGCAGATTGCCGATGTTATGTTAGATACGGCAGGACCAGCTGAAGTGGACGCTCGAATTAGAATTGTGATTGGTAAAGACGCGCTCACTCAATTAGCAAAAAATCCATCATTAAAAGAGATAAGAAGTGGTGAGGTGGTAATAGATGAGGATTCATATACTGCCAAAATAAAGGGACGCACCCTTGATCTAACCTTTAAAGAGTTTGAATTACTAAAGTATCTTGCCCAGCATCCAGGAAGAGTGTTCTCTAGATCTCAATTACTACAAGAGATCTGGGGTTATGATTACTTTGGTGGCACAAGAACTGTTGATGTTCATATTAGGCGTCTAAGATCAAAGCTAGGGCCTGAGTTTGAATCAGTTATTGATACGGTGCGCAATGTTGGCTATCGCTTTACTCAAAATGGTTCGCAAACCCCAGTTGATGTAATCTAACTTAAGCCAGTTAAATTACCCCTTTGCTACATCTACCTAAACTTACCAATACCCAACAAGAAGCGGTCTTAAAATTAATTGCTGGCACAACCGCCTTTGATAACACACCGCCAATAGCCGAGCACATCCTGCTCCATCTTCGCCATGGCGGGGACAAGGCAGATTCTCACCTATTGGTGGAGCAAGGAAATCAAGTAATTGGATATGCCCACCTTGATCAAACCGATTTAGTGGCTGGCCCCTCAGTTGAGTTAGTAGTTGATCCAAAGTTTCGAGGCGCAGGAGTTGGCAGACAACTAATAAGTAAGGCAATTGAGATTTATGGCAACGGATTGCGGCTATGGGTGCATGGGGATCAACCAGCAGCAAATTCACTTGTAACCTCCTTTGGCTTTGAAAAGATTAGAACAGTTTTGCAGATGAGCAGAGCACTTACCGATATCCAGCAATTACCTAAACTAGATAAAGAGGTAGGTGAAGATATTGTGATTCGAAGTTTTTTGCCTGGCATCGATAGTGATTCCTGGTTATTACTAAACAATAAAGTGTTTAAAGAGCATCCCGAGCAGGGCAATTGGCAATTAGTTGATTTAAATATCAGACTAGGTGAGGAGTGGTTTGATGAGCAAGGCTTCTTTTTAGCGGAAGTGAATAAAAAAATAATTGGCTCAACCTGGACCAAGATTCATGGCTCTCACACTCACCAACATGAGGCAGATGAAGAAAGCCATGCTCACCCAGCAATAGGTGAGATCTATATAACCGCAGTAGATCACGAGTATGCCGGCCGTGGAATTGGAAAGGTCTTAACAATTACCGCCCTTAATTACTTAAAGTATCAAGGGTTAAGTGATGCGATGTTATATGTTGATTTTGATAATAAGGCGGCATTAAATCTCTATCAAAGTTTAGGTTTCACACTATCTGGTATGGATATTTTATATAGGTTGAAAGCTTAAATGACTCTTAAAAATCCTCACTAAAAGTAATGAGAGTTTCAATATAGGTATCTCCCATTATTCCTAGATTTTGAGCATCAGGGGGCGCCGTAACTGGTTCAAAACAAATACCTTCATCATCTTGGGAGTAGATCATTAAATATGGTGAATCAAACTCCATGCTCATTCTGGCTGCCCCTGGCCAGACTATTTCTGGTGTGCCAATGACTTCAGTAAAGGTGTCATCCCAAGGAGGTTGGGTAGGTGAAATTAATTGCCCAGTTGGCAGGTAATCATCGCCTCGCTCAAACATCTTCTTTGCTTGAAAAATAATCTCTGCACTACCTCCCTTACCAATATCTCTTGGAAACCAGGGATGAAAACCTAGTGTTACCGGCAGATCACAACCTGCTGCTTCATAATCTAAAGACCATCTGAGCGCATCATCTAAGATTTCAAATTTTTGCGTAACAGATGCACCATTAAATGGTGATGGCAGCTCTAAGTATTGAGCGCCATTTCCAATATCCTCCCAAGAAGATGAGGCGCCAAAACCAATTAAGGCGTGCGGTGGATCAAAATTATTTGGTAGTTGAAACCCTTCACCCTTTGAATTTTTAATAACACCATCTCTTATTCGCCCAGCAAAGGGGGCCATTGCAAACCAACCCCAGGTGTAACTTTGTCCTCTAAAGGGCAGTACAAACTCCATATCCCGCCATTGCACTGAGGCCAGGCGTGCTCCTTGATCTAAATCAATTGCAATTGATATTTGATCACCATCAATATTAAGCACTTTGTACTACTCCCTTTTATTTAATCTCGTCTTTTGATGGTGGCAGGGCCCCTGTCCTAGAGACTGTAATAGCTGCTGCCTTTGCTGCCCGATCTAGCATTACAGCTAACCTATCTCCCGTTAATTTATCTAGCCCATCCTCAATTATTGCTTCAACTAATATGGCACCTACGGTATCTCCTGCCCCAACCGTATCTGCCACCTCTACTTTTTTGGCATCAACTGCTACCTTTTCATTTTTTCGATATCCAGTTAAGCCTTTGTCACCAAATGTAACTACAACTAACTCTGGCCCCATAGCAAGCCAATTATTTGCCACCTTATCTAACTCAATACCTGGGTATAACCAGTAAATATCATCATCACTTACCTTTACTGATGATGAAATAGATACCCATCTCTCCACCTGCTTTACATACTCAGTCCGATCACTCATTACCGCAGGCCTGATATTTGGATCAAATACAATAGGTGAAATCTTTGCTACGTTTTTCGCCCATTCAAATAAGACGGAAGCTGCTGGCTCTATTACGGTAACTAATGTGCCGATATGAAGTAGAGATGGTTTGTTTGCAACGGGGTCAGGTAACCAGAGGAGAGAAAAATCAAAGGTGGCTGTTCCATCTATTACAAACTCATATGAGGCCCCTCCTTGCTTGTTTAAGGAAACTATCGCTAAACAGGTTGGCTTATCTGAAAACTTAACAAATTCAAGTAGCACACCATCTTTATGTAATTGCTTGAGTGCCATCTGGCCATACTTATCAGTTGATATGCCATCAATAAATTGAGTATCTATTCCAAGCTTTGCTAAAGCTTTGGCAGTATTGGCAGGGCCGCCACCAACTACCGCCTTACGCTCTATGCCATCTGGAATTAAATCAATTAATACCTCACCACATACCCAAACCTGATTACTCAAAGTGATTCACTCTTACGAACTAAAAACTGAGTTAATACCTTAACCCCAAGTAGGTGATCCTCAACCTTTGGCAAACCACTTATAAGTAATACCCCAACAAATCCCTTATCTTTAGTAATTAAGGGCAGCCCACCCCCATGGATAGCGTGGGTTTCATGTAGTAAGTTGTTTTCCTTATGCCAATCAACCCTACGCTCCTGGGCACTTACTCTTTCATACAATGTTGAGTGGTGCTTAAGCATCACAACTCTTACTTTACGAGCTATCCACCGATCGTTTTCTGGCTTGCTTTCAGGGAGAGAAGCGTGATAAACAATCCAATCACCTAGCCTTACTTCAATAGCCACCGGTGGGTTTCTTTTAGCGCTTATTGATTTAGTCAATTCACCTATTTCGAGCGCGCCTAAAATTTCTAAGGATGTCAATGTAAGTATCTGCTCCTCTTTGAGAAGTTGGGTTGACGTAAATCCCCTAATTGTTTCCACCGCCACACTTTATTAGAGCACTCTAGTAAATATATATACTGGCCACTAAAAAAGCGAAAAGATTTCGCCTTCTACACTAGAATATTCGAATGAAAGTATTCATAACTGGTGGAGCAGGGTTTATTGGCTCACACCTTGCCGATGCTTACTTGGCTCAAGGGGATCATGTGAGTATTTTGGATAATTTAAGTACAGGATCATTGGTAAATATTGAACATATAAAAAATAGGATTCAGATCAATAAAGGAGATATTAGAGATCAAAAACTGGTTGAGACGTTAATCGACCAAGCCGACC
>Ga0194116_10006935_pt1 | contig 11881 bp, 13 predicted proteins | sample TA2MahsurfametaG_4_FD_148617 | JGI IMG/M metagenome (GOLD analysis project Ga0194116, IMG submission 148617) | Freshwater microbial communities from Lake Tanganyika, Tanzania - TA2015008 Mahale S9 surface | ecosystem: Environmental > Aquatic > Freshwater > Lake | place: Tanzania: Lake... | reverse complement strand
GGTTCAGACTGGCCTGGATCAGGTGCTCACACTAATTTTTCTACTTGGCAAATGCGTAATAAAGAAGGTATTTTATATATTATAGATGCGTGTGAAAAACTTAGAAAAACACATAATGAATGTATTGCTGTATATGGTAAGTATAATGAACAACGATTAACTGGAAAAAATGAAACTGCTAACATAAATGAATATACTTATGGTATTGGTGATAGAAATGCTTCTATTAGAATACCATTACACGTAGCAAATAATCGTTGTGGTTATATTGAAGATAGACGACCTGGCGCTAATATAGACCCATATTTAGTAGTAACTGCTATTATGAAAAGCTTACAAGAAAATAATGAACCAGAATATGATAATGATTCTGGTTATGATAATGATTCTGGTTATGATAGTTATTCTTAAATAAATAATAAATTAAATTGTATTTATTATTTATTAATTAAATTTAACAATAATTTCAACTTCTTCCTTTTTAATACTCTTACTTGCTGACACTGATAACTCCTCACGTTTCTTTCTGGTCTTTGAATTATCTGTGCTAACACTTATAGTTGATTGTTCTTTCTTTCTTGATGTGCTATTACGACTATTCATATCATTTTCAATTACATCATAATGGTCTTCAATATATTTAATTACTTTATTTTCAATAGCCCATTTAAAAAAATTAAGCTGTCCAATAGTTGTTTCAATATATTTTCCCTCCTTATATGGTATGCTAATACGTTCCCATCTACAAAACGGGTCAAAAGCTTTTTTCCCGTAAGCTTTTAACTTTAATTTATAATCAACGTACACCTTAAATCGTCTGGCAGTATTACAATCACTGGCTTCAATTGTATACAGAGTGTAATTTTTTTTGGCATAATTGGTAGCAAACCAATCTACAATGCGAAGTGAAATTTTAGATTCACCTGTAATAATATTTAGCATTTTATCAATATTTGTATGATCTTTATAAAAATCTAACAAATTATTTAGCAATAAGTCGTTTCTTGTTGTATATGCGTTCATTAATAAGTTTTTGAATAATTATATTTAAATTGTTTTTTCAATAATATATTTATTTTATTTAATAATTAAATTAATAATTAAATTAAATAAATTAAGAAATATATTTGTTAGTTTAAATTTGTAAAATAAAATAAATTAATTATTTTATAAATATGCCTAAGAATAGTATTGCTGAAACTTGTAGCATTGATGGTGGTTGTGAAAACTATACATTTTATTATGTTGTTGCTGTAATTGCTGCTATTATTATTGGTGGATTAATTTTTATTAATATGAAAAAATCGAACAGTAATGATAAAGAAGATGCTCACGTACATACTTGCGATGGAGATAAATGTTATAATTAAATAATAATTATAAATAATAAATAATAAATAATAAATAATAATAAAAAGCTATTATTATAATTAATTTTGTTAGTATATTTTATTATTATATATTAAAATGGAATTAAAAGATTTAGCTACTCCTTTTGACAAACGTTATTGTGCTTACTTTTACTATTTAATGTGGATTTTTATTATTATTTTTGCTCTTTCTCTTGGTATGTTAGTTTATGGACTAATTGCTTATAGTGGCAAAGATAGAATGCATCTTTCTTTAAATATTGTTTCTATGATGATTAATCTTTTACTAGCCTATTTTACCAACAGATTGTTTTACAGTATGTGTGTTAACTCACTTAAATAAATTAATTTTTGTTAGTTAACTTAGCAATTTCTTCTTTTAACATAGCAACTTCCTTTTGTAATTCATTTACTTTTTCATTTAGCAGGTCATTTTTATTTATTAAATGAATATATTCAAAATCTTTTAAACTAATATCAAATATATTAGCCTTATATAAATAATCTATTGAACCTAAGGGATAACAACTTCTATAACACCAATTTACACATAAATTTAAATCTATAAGTGCTTTTACTATATCATCAAATCTAGGTCTATATGGATCTTTTTCTGTGTATCCTAATATACTTCTACTTTTCTCATAACCTATATTATGATCATATTCTAAACTACATTTTTGCATATAACCAACTTTTTTACAAAACTCTTTAACTAACTCCTCTGATGTAAATCTATATCTAGTTTCAAATGCTACTGTATCATTACAAGCATCAATATAAATATCAACAAAGTATGATTCTTCTTCTAATGTATTAGACATATTAATATTAATATATAGTATTACATTTAAATACTTTTAATAAATATATTTATTCCTCTTCCTTTTTATTTTTAATCTTATCAGTTGATGTATTTATTGGTTTTAAAAACATATCACGTGTCATTACATCATTTACATAGTTATTACCAGCATAATTATTACTTTTATTAACTGGCTGTAAAAATGGATTAGTTCCACATTGTGGCATCATTTCTCTTTCTGCTAAACGTTCATCATTTTCATCTCTGCTACTACTTTTCATAATATAACCCATACTAAAATCTGGTTGTAAAAACATATCTTCATCTAAACTTTGTTGAATAGCATTATGTCTTGTATCTCCTAATTTATATTTGTGTCCTTTTGGTATAGGTGTTTTTTCAATTGGTTCATCGCCGTTTGACCATTTCCAACTTATCATTATTTTTGTTAGTTTAATATAAATAATAAATATATAAAGATAATTTAATTAACTAATTAAACTAACAAAATAATATTATTAATAAATTAATAAATTAATAAATTAATAAATTAATAAAATGACATATTATTATTTATCAGTAGCAGGCACATCAATTGCCATTATTGGTTACATACCAGAAATTTATTATCGTATTAAATCAAAACAAGCTAGTTTTGAAAATTTACCAATTTGGATTTTATGGGTTATAAGCACAAGTCTTAATAGTATTTATTGTTATTTTAATAAAGAATATTATGTGTTAAGCAATTATTTAATTAACTTAGGAATGAATTTAACAACTTTGTTAGTTACTTATTATTTTTATTATAAATCTAAAAAAATTTTACCTTTGTTAACTGATAATACTAATAATAACAATAAAGTTAATATTAGTAATATTAGTAATAACATTAATGAACTTGTTTAACTAATTATTTATTTATTTATCAATACCTTCTCTAATAATTTTCATATTTTTTGTCATAAAAAAGTCATCTTTGTTAACACGACGACGTTTTAAATTACACCCTAAACAAGCAATAACCAAGTTTCCATTATTGTGACCTTGGTTATTATCAATTCTATCAAGTGACCATTGTTTATTCATTCTTACAATTTCATATATAACATTCATATATTCATTACAATAATGACATTTTAATTGGCTTTCAACTAACAAATTTATAGATTGTTCAAAAGTTACAAATTTGTCCTCTACTAACATCTTTTTTAATATATCTTGCTGTTTATAACTGGATAATTTATGTTTTATTTGACTAACAATTAGTTGCTCATACTTATTATATATTTTGTTAGTATTATTGCTATTAATATTACTATTATTATTACTAATTTGTTGTATACTAACAAGAGATTCCAACTGCTTTTCATATGTTAAATCATCATCAGTTAATTGCCACTTTTCTGAATCAACTCTTATTTTTGGTTCCTTTTTTTCTTTTAAAACCTTTTTCATTTCATACTTTGTTCCTGTTCCATTAATTGTTATTTGTTTTATATTATTGTTATCATTATAATTATCATTATCATTGTCCATATTTTATTATTTATAATATATTTTATTATAATAAACTATTTTATTAATAAAACAATATAAAGAATTATTATATATAAATGGCTTAAACTGACTTAAAAACAATTTACTATATAATAGTATATATTCAATTTAAATGTCTGAATCTAACAATAAATATAAGTATAAAAATATGATGCTAAATGGAGTTCAAATACAAGAATCTAAACAAGGTTCTACTGACTTAAATTCACTAGACAAGTTTTTAGAAACTGAAAAAACAGCAAATTCAACTGAGCCTTGGTCTAAACTTGATAAAACAGTTAAGATTAAAAAATTGTTAGTTTATGCTGAAACTTATAAAGTTAGTAAAGGATTAGATGAAGATGCTTACAAGTCACTTGTTAATTATCTTAAAGACTGTCTTGATAGAAAAAAATTAGTAAGAGTAAAAGATGTAATTTATGATAAAGAAACTGGACTTATTAAAGATATTCCTGGTTTAACACATAATAAAACAAATAACGGTAACAATTTTACATTAAAAGTTGTTGACAAAAGAGTGTCGACACTTAAATCACTTGCCCCTAAAAAGGTAAAAACTGCTAAAAATAAGGTAGATGATGATGATTCGTCTAGCGAAGCGGAAGGCGAGTCTGAAAAAGAAGGTAAAGCTGAAAAAGAAGAACAAAACAAATAAATAATAAAATTGATTAAAAAATTTTAAAATTAACTAAAATATAATATAAAAGTTATAATTTATATTATATAATATAAAAATGGAAGTTAAGTTGTTATCAGATTTACCAGAGTTAGAAAATATACTTGATAGTATAGTTCCTGATGGGATAACACATTGTTTTACAGAAGAAGAAGAAATTGAATTATATGAAACTTGTTTTCACCTAATGGAAGAATTTGTTGAAGCTAATCCAACATTTATTTCCGAACCAGATTTTCACGAAATTTTTGAAGAAGAAATTTATGAATTAATGTATAGTCAATTTGATTATCATATAACTATTACTGATGAAGCTCTTGATGACATTATTGAAAAGGCAATTAACGATTTCTTTAATGATTATATGCCTGTACGCTCTTATATTGATGCTAAAATATTATATGAACCAGACTATGAATTTATTGACGAACAATTGAAGGTTCTTAGAGATAAACCGCAACCAGCACAACGCACCAAGGAGTGGTATGAATTTAGACATAAACTTATTACTGCTAGTAACGCATATAAGGCATTTGAATCGCCTGCTACACAAAATCAACTTATATATGAAAAGTGTCAACCTTTACCTAGCGTAGATGTAGGTGAAAATAATAGTGATTCTATAAAAAAAATACAAACAGTAAATATCAACACTACACTACATCACGGACAAAAATACGAACCACTTTCTGTGATGATATATGAAAACATTTATAAGACAAAAGTAGGCGATTTTGGTTGTATACAACACGAAAAATTTGACTTTTTAGGTGCTTCACCAGATGGTATTAATATTGATAAGAGCTCACCTAGATATGGTCGTATGTTAGAAATTAAAAATATTGTAAATAGAGAAATAGATGGAATACCAAAGAAGGAATATTGGATACAAATGCAACTACAAATGGAAGTATGTGACCTAGATGAATGCGACTTTTTAGAAACACAATTTGTTGAATTTGATAGCTACAATGACTATGTTAACGCAATTAAAGATAATAATATTACGCTCGCTTCGCTTACAGTCGCTTCGCTTACAGGTGTAATTGTATATTTTCAAAACAAAGAAGGCAACCCACACTACATATATATGCCGTTACATATAAAGAGTTTGGAAGAAATTAATAAATGGGAAGAGGCTATAATAGATGAATATGAAACTAACAATAGTGGTTATATGTGGGTTAAAAATATATATTGGCGACTAGAAAAGATGAGCTGTGTGTTAGTTCAACGAAATAGACAATGGTTTAAACAAAATGTAGGCACAATTGCTGAGCTTTGGCAAACTATATTAAAAGAAAGAGAAGCTGGTTTTGAACATAGAGCACCTAATAAACGTGCTAAAATTAGTAATGAAGGTAGCAATACTAATATTATTAAATTAGATACAAATAGTAATACTACTATTGATAATACTACTAATACTACAAATAGTAGCAGTTCATTATTTAAATTTTTACAGTTAAATTTAAATGTTAAAAAGCTAAATTAATTAATTCTTATTTTTACGTCTTTTTGTTAGTTTACGTCTTTTTGTTAGTTTTCTTTTATTTGATAGTTTACATCTTTTTTTTGTTACTTTTCTTTTCTTTCTTTTAGAACCACCATATTTAGATAAATCACCATAAGCAAATCTAGCATCATTTTCAGCATCTAAAGGTGAATATTCTATACTAGATCTTTCGTGCTCTTCTTCAACTTCATCTTCAGAATCAGAATCTAAAGAAGGAACTAACCCATTTGTTTCATCTACAGGTTCTTCAATAAAAATTTCAACCGGTTGTAAAATAGTAGGTAATGCTGTACTTAAATCTAAATGTATTTTTTCAATTAATATTTTATATGGATTATCAATAAACCAGTTTTCTATATCATCATTAGTAATATCTTTATTATAATTATTACTTTTAGATCTTAATATATAATATATTATTGGAAATTTAGAACCAATATCATCTACTTCAAATACTACATCAGCATCATTATATTTTTGTAATTGGTATTTTGTTAAATAACAAATAAATGATATAATTTGTAAAAGTTTATATTTAGAAAATTTGTTTCGTAAATTATTTACAATAAATTGTTTTTTTAAATTAGATTGCTCTCCCCAAACTAACAAAACAAACATAAACTCTAAATACATCATATCTTTACAAATTTGTTTAACTTGATTTATGGTAATTTTTTCATTAGTTATATTTTCAAAATGTCGTTTAATATTAGTATAATTATACGTAAAACTAACATCTAAATCTAATGCGATTATATTTGTTAGGTTACCACTAGGGTCATATAATGGACAGCTATTTTCTGGTTTAAAATCAGTAAACCAAGTATTACCTATATTAGACATATTGTCAATTAAATTATTAACTAATATATCAAAATTATTGTCAAAAATAATATTTGTTTTTTTATTAATACCATCACCACATCTTTCTTCTAATATAAATATTTCTAAAATACCTGTTTCTGAATTTGGAGTAGCAGTAAAAAACGGTTTACTAAGTAATTCATTTAAATATTTATATGGATCCTCTAAAAAATCATTTATACCTATATTTAGTATTGATTGATCAAACCATTTTAATGTAACTTTATATAATTTTGGTGCCATATCTCTAACAACATATTCTTGATGAAGTTTTAATTCATCTAATGTATCTATTATATAACGATTATTTTTAATTTTATTTTCATTAAAAATTTTATTAAGTTTAATACCTTGTTTTATATTAGAAGGTTTATCTTTGTCACGATTTGGTTGAATAGAAGCTATAACTAATTTATCTGCTGGTAAATCTGTTGTAAATAATGTTGTAGCATTATTTGTAGCTTGTTTTACACTAAATACGATTTTGTTAGTTCCTGCCCCTACTGCTCTATCTATTCCTATATTTATTTCTGCCATTAGCTATATTATAATTAGATTTTAGTTTAATTATAATATTAATAATATATTTTATTAAACAACTATTTAAAAGCAATTTAATAAATTAATAGCTGTATTTAACTATTTAATATAAAATGTTGTCGGGGTTGTTAAATGGTAACAAATCTTTGTTACTTCTAAAGTAGCCAACACGGGCTCCTGAACCAGTACATACTGGTGGCAAAGGTTCTATTATGTTAGATCCATATGATTTATCGTGATACAATGCGCCACAAAATTCTGCTCTAGAACAAGTTCCATTGTCTGGATTGTCTGGATATTTAAAATTGTTAGTTATTTGCTCATATGAACCTACTTTAAAAACTGGATAATGCTTCCATATATCACTTGCTTCATCTTTAGATACAGTTTTAGAACCAGTATAAGGATATTCGTCTACTAATATTGGCACATCATTTGCTTTGGGATAATCAGCTCCAACATCATCTAAATAATAATTCTGAAAACTTTCTTTTTGTATAATTGGTGCTAAAACTAATAGAACTGCCATTACAACTAACAAAAATACATATTTGTTTATTTATACTATATTATATAAATATTATTTTGTTAGTCTTTTATTTTTTCTTGTTTTTCTTTTTCTTTTTCCACCTTTTGAAGGAACAAATAAATCATCATCTATATTATACTCAGCATCTTCTGCTGCGTATTCTTTTTTATTTAGTTCTTTTTTTGTATTAATTGGAGAATATGGATTTTCTTCTTTTTTACTAGCACTACTAGCAAAGTGTTCTAAATTAACTTTATATTCTGGATTTACTATATCAACTATATCAGTAAATATAAGATTATTATAAAACACAGATGCTATTTCATTAAATAATAGGTTCATAATATAGTTTTTTAAATATGATTCATTTTCTGTTAAAATCCAATACTTTTTGTATATGGCAATATCTTTATATAACGAAAGTATTGGAACATATAAAAATATTGGAAATTTATATTGTATATCATTTAATATAACTATATTATTAGTATTAGGGGTTTGTAACAATTTACTACAATACATTAAAATAATAGGAATAAATATTGATAGTTGTTTTAATAATTTTTCTTGTGGTAATCTTACCTCTATTTTACGTTTTATAAAATCTGTATTTTCAGGTGTAAGATTTGTAGCATATTTTAATAACATATAATAAAATTGTATAAACATATAATCTTTTATAAAATCTATTACTATGTTTTCATCTACTTCACTTTGGGAATAATCTTTTTTTTGTAAAATATTATTAATATCATTCTTTATTTGATCTATGCTATAACTAAATCCTAAATCCAAATCTAATGCCATTATATTAATTAAATTACCACTAGCATCATATTGAGGGCACGTATTTTGCGGATTAAAATCTGTAAATAATAAATTTGATTTAGCTATTAAATTATCAATTAATTCGTCTACCAGTCTAAAAAAATTATCATCAATTATTAAAGGTTGTTGTTTTTTACCAGGTGTAGGACCACATAATTCCTCTAAAAAATATATTTTTATTAGTTTATTAGCATCTATTAAAGAACTATAAGTTTCTATTCCATTTTCTAAAAAATCATTAATTCGTATATTTTTAAGAAATTCATTACCATATTGTATGGTAACTAAATATATTTTTGGTGCTAATTGTGGTTCATTATTAGCATACTCATTTTGAAGTTTAATTTCTTCTATTATTTTATTTAATTTTTCAACTTTCTTATTGTTTTTTAATTCTATACTAACAACAGCTAGACTACTTACATTTAAACCAGTATTAGTAAATAAACTATCATTTTCATTTGTAACTTCTATTGCTTTATATGCCTTTTTATAAGCACCTTTACCTAATTCCTTAGTAATATCTATACCTATAAATTGACTCATTATATATAATATATTTGCTACATTATATATATATTTTATTTTCTATATCTTCTTTTTGTATTTCTTCTTTTAACCCTACGGGTAGACTTTCTTCTTTTTACTCTGTGAGATTTACGTCCCTTACGGATAGAACGTCTTTTACCACCTCTCATTGTACTTGTATTTTCAATTTCTGTATTAATTTCATCTGGTATATTTTTAATACAATAAATTTCACCTGAATCAAGAAATATATTTCCAACATTAGTAACTAATTCTAATGTTGGAGCATTACTAGTAAATAATAAAGTATATTTACCATTACTAATACCAATATGAGAACCGTCTTCAGTATATGTTCCTAATAAAGCATACTTAGCTTGTTCTGAACTTTCTGATTTTTTTGAATTATCATAAAAATAAAGATAATTTGGATTTTCATTATATAACTGTTCTAATCTTTTAAATCTAGGATCTTCTAACTCTGTTTTAAGATCATTATATCTTTTAATACTTCCATCTGTATTTTTTAAAATTTCTTGATTACTATCTCCTTTTGGTAATTTTTCCCAGTTATGGCGATTATGTTCAAATTCATTTTTTAGATTATTCATATAATCTTTATATGACATATTATTAATACCTGGTATTCTATTCATATTTATAAAATATACAAATATTTAAAATAATATTTTAATTAAAAACAAAATATTTTATAATTAAAACTACTTAAAACTAACAACTTATTTATAAATATATTAATAATCCAATTAAAAATATACTATGTCTACCGATTTTGATATGCGTGTTACAAAGAGAGATGGTACTTTGGAAGAAATTGCCTTTGATAAAATTTTAAATCGTATTAAAAAGTTAGGACAAGAAGTTGGAATTTCCCTAAATTATAGTTCATTGGCTATGAAAGTAATTGACCAGTTATATGAAATTAGTACCACTAAAATTGACGAATTGGCCGCCGAACAATGCGCCTCTTTGTCTACTAATCACCCCGACTACGGCACTCTTGCTTCCCGCATTGTTGTTTCTAATCATCAAAAAAATACCGACCCCTACTTTGATATGGTAATAAATAGGCTATATAATTTTAAAAATGTTCACGGTGAAGTGAAGCCATTAATTTCTAAAAGTTTATTTGAGTTTGTTGCCGACCATAATAGTGAAATTGAATCTATGATTGACTATAATCGTGACTATTTAATTGACTATTTTGGGTTTAAAACATTGGAGCGTGCTTATTTATTTAAGGTTGGTGATAAAATTGTAGAACGTCCTCAACATATGTGGATGCGTGTTGCTATTGGTATTCACGCTGCTAATTATGAATCTGTTGCTACTAATAGTAGTACTAGCAAAGAGTTATTAGAATTAATTAAAGAAACATATGATTTAATGTCACAGAAATATTTTACACACGCTACACCTACGCTTTTTAACGCAGGCACACCAAGACCACAGTTATCAAGTTGTTATCTTGTTGGTATGGAAGATGATAGTTTAGATGGTATTTATAATACATTAAAGGATTGTGCTATGATTTCTAAATGGGCTGGTGGTGTTGGCTTACACGTTCATAATGTTCGTGCTAAAGGTACACATATTCAAGGAACTAATGGAACTTCAAATGGTCTAGTGCCAATGTTAAAAGTTTTTAATAATACAGCACGCTATGTTGATCAGGGTGGCGGAAAGCGCAATGGTTCTTTTGCTGTCTATCTAGAGCCTTGGCATCCAGATGTAGAAGACTTTTTAGAAATGAAAAAGAATCATGGTGATGAAGAGTTAAAAGCACGTGATTTATTTTATGCTTTATGGATTCCAGATTTGTTTATGAAGCGTGTAAAAGAGAATGCCAAATGGTCATATTTTTGTCCAAATGAATGTCCTGGATTGCCTGATGTATATGGTAACGAATTTGAAGAACTATATGCTAAATATGAAGAAGCAGGTAAAGCAAGAAAAGTTGTAAATGCGCGTGATTTATGGTTTAAAATTTTAGATGCTCAAATGGAAACAGGAACACCATATATTTTATTTAAGGATGCGGCTAATAAAAAGTCAAATCAAAAAAATTTAGGAACAATTAAGAGTTCAAATTTATGTGTAGCACCAGATACACACGTTCTTACAGATAAAGGAAATTTAGTTATACGTTCATTAGAAGGAAAAGAAGTAAATGTATGGAATGGACACGAATTTTCACGTGTTACAGTATTTAAAACAGGAACAAATCAACGTATTATGGAAATTATGGGTAAACCAAGTTACTCAGACAAGGAGGCATTTATATTAGAATGTACACATTATCATAAGTTTTATATACAAACAGAGGAGACAGTTAATACAGAGGGTGATAAATGGCAAACAATTAAATCTGTTAGAGAAATTTCAGCACGCGATTTAAAGTTAGGAATGAAATTAATTGGTTGTAAAATGCCTTCTGTTAGTGATAAAAAGAGTTATGATTTTATTGAAATTATTTCATTACGTGATTTTGGTAATAAATGTGATACATATTGTTTTACTGAACCTAAACGTAATATGGGTGTATTTAATGGTATGTTAACTGGTCAATGTACTGAAATTATTGAATATTCTGATAAGGATGAAACCGCTGTTTGTAATTTGGCATCAATTGCTTTGCCAGCGT
>Ga0194116_10006933_pt1 | contig 11884 bp, 14 predicted proteins | sample TA2MahsurfametaG_4_FD_148617 | JGI IMG/M metagenome (GOLD analysis project Ga0194116, IMG submission 148617) | Freshwater microbial communities from Lake Tanganyika, Tanzania - TA2015008 Mahale S9 surface | ecosystem: Environmental > Aquatic > Freshwater > Lake | place: Tanzania: Lake... | reverse complement strand
AAAAGCGTATAGTTGTGCATCATTTTGAACTTTTTGAGTTTTTGTCGGAATAACAGCACTCAAATCTACCAAACTAAAACATCATAGCGATGCAAGAGCAAGAAACTTTAACGAACATTTGTTCCCCATGATATATCCTCTTTTTAAATAATTTGAAGCCCCACGTTCTTTTAGAGCATATTGCATTTAAAAAAAGATATGACACATTTGTATTTTAAAGTTTAGCCTTTTGTCATGAGATATAAAAAAAGTGAAAAGAAAATTACTGACTCTTTTTATTTAAAAAAAAGCTATTCCATAGCTAACGATTTTTAGAACAATGTGGCCTAATAGCAATATAGAGCCAGTAAGAGGATGTTAGTGCATAGATCTAAGAGGCTCAAACGACATCCTATGAATAGGGCTAGCTCCAAGAGCTTTTATTGCCTCCATATGAGCCTTTGTGCCATATCCTTTATGCTTTGCAAATCCATATCCCGGATATTGCAGATCATACTCATGCATTACATTGTCACGCCACTCCTTTGCAATAATCGATGCTGCCGATATCGAATGAGAAAGACTATCTCCTTTAATGACCGCAAGTGAAGGATATTTCCAATTTGGTGTCATATTGCCATCAACAAGAACAAAATCTGGTTTTATTTTAAGTGCATCAACAGCTGTCTGCATGGCAAGAAATGTAGCCTGAAGAATATTAATCTGGTCTATTTTTTCAGCAGAAACAACACCTACTGCATATTGAATATCTGTGTTTGATACTAAAAAATCGAAAAGCCTCTTTCTTTTTGACGCTGTCAAGCTTTTGCTATCATCAACCCCTGGAACGATCATTCCTTCAGGGATAATACAAGCTGCTGCAACAACAGGACCGGCAAGAGGCCCTCTACCCGCTTCGTCAACACCTGCAATCAAATTGAAGCCCTGTTCTCTCACAATCTTTTCATAATATAATACGTCTGCTTCACATAAAACTGTCATAGCTAGCTCCTAAAATTTTGAGTTTGACTTTACATCAAACAGCGTGTTTTTTTCACGTTATGATTCTTAAACAAAGAAAGGAGAGATTTTTTTGGGACAAAAAAAATCCCTCAAACTAATGAGGGATTTTAAGAAACCACTAATGAGTGAAAATTGCTTATTTAGCTGATGCGTTAGCTTGAGCAGCAACAACTCTCTTGTTAGGACCGATGTACTCTTTAACCTTAGCAGCTTTTCCAGATGCTCCTCTAAGGTAGTAGAGTTTTCCTTTTCTTACTTTACCAACTTTTATGATATCAATTTTCGCAATCTTTGGGCTATGGAGCATGAAAACTCTTTCCATACCTGAACCATAAGATACACGGTAGATAGAAAAAGTCTCAGAAAGTCCAGCTCCTTTACGTGCTATGACTGTTCCTGTAAATACTTGTAAACGCTCTTTGTCACCTTCAATAATTCTTGTATGTATGGATACTGTATCTCCTACGCGGAAATCAGGAATATTTGACTTTAAGAGGCCAGCTTCTAGTTCTTGAATAACTTGACACTGTTTCATGGTTTCTCCTTTCACTCATAACTACCGCCACACAAATCTGGGCGGATTCTCTTTGTTTTTTCTATTGCTTTCTGATGACGCCACTTCTGGATTTCTTTATGGTTACCCTCCATCAGAACTGAAGGCACTGTAAGACCTTCGAATTCTGGTGGTCTTGTATAATGAGGGGCATCTAGCTTTTGATCCTGGAAAGAATCTTGCATAGCGGCCTCTTCATGTCCGAGTACACCAGGGACAAATCGAGATACTGCATCGACAAGCACTATAGCTGCTATGCAGCCATTAGTGAGTACATAGTCACCAATGCTTACCTCTTCATCCACTTCTTTTTCTATCACCCTCTCATCGATTCCTTCGTAATGACCACAAACTAAAACTATGTGCTTTAACTGAGACAACCTTTGGCAGGTCTCTGCTGTAAGCGGCTTTCCTTGTGGTGATAGATAAATCACATGGGAGTCATCATGTTTAACAGATCTTATGGCCTGACAAAGGGGCTTTGGCATCATAACCATGCCCGGTCCACCGCCGTAAGGTCTGTCATCTACTTTTTTATGTTTTCCTTCAGCAAACTGTCTAACATCTGTTAAACGTATATCAAGAAGGCCTCCTTCTCTCGCCTTTTTAATAATACTAGTCTCAAAAGGACTAGTAAAATAATCAGGAAAAAGAGAAAGAATATCAAAACGCATCAACTACGACTTCTTTGCTGTTGCTTTTTTTGTAGTTTTTTTCGCTGTAGCTTTTGCAGCTGCCTTTGGAGCTTCTGATGCAGCTTCAGCTTTTACTGCTCTTCTTTTTGCTGTTCTTTTCGCTTTAACTTCAGCTCTTTTTTGGTTGTATTCCTTGATTACATCAGGTGTTACAACTTTAGCGAGGTTTGCTACTTGCTCAGTCATTTCAGCACCTTGGCTTAACCAATAAGCAAGTCTATCTGCATCTATAGTGCAGTTATTTTGCTTCATTTCAGGGAGGTACCAACCTAACTTCTCTACGTACTTACCATCACGTTTTGCTCTTACATCGGTAACAACAACACGAAATGTCTGACGGTTAGAACATCCTTGCTGACGCAGACGTATTTTTAATGCCATAAGAAATTCTCCTTTTTACCAGCCCCATTCAGAAATTGCTTTTTGAGACTTGGCATGTCTTTGAAAAATTGTTTTAATCTTTTGAAACTTTTTATCATTTTATTTACATCGTCGATCTTAACACCGCTACCATCCGCTATACGACGTCTTCTACTGGGTATTAATTCGACTCTTTCTTCCCTTTCAGCCGGTGTCATCGAAAGAATCATAGCTTCTATCTTTCGCAGCTCTTTTTCATCAATCTGCATTTCATCAATGTTTGGCATGCCGGGAATCATCTTGAGCAAGCTCTTAAAAGACCCCATTTTTTTGAGTATAGCCATTTGCTTTAAGTAATCATCATAGGTAAATGATGCTTTTTTAAGCTTTTTCTCTAACTCTTTGCTCTGCTCTTCACTGAAATGCTCTTGCGCTTTTTTAACGAGATTAATTACATCTCCCATTCCTAATATTCTGTCCGCCATTGAATGGGGATTGAATGTTTGGAAGTCTGTAACTTTCTCTCCAACACCTTCAAATTTTAAAGGCTTTTGGGTAACTTCTCTAATAGATATAGCAGCACCAGCTCTTGCCGTACCATCAAGCATCGTTAAAATGGTTCCTGTAATAGAAACCTTCTTATCAAATTCTTGCGCCGTCTTAACTGCATCTTGACCAGTATTTGCGTTAGCCACAAAAAGAACCTCGGAAGGATTAACTGTTTGCTTTATCACAAGTAACTGATCCATGAGCTCTTCATCAATATGAAGCCTGCCCGCTGTATCTAATATCAATACATCATAATTCTCTTGCTGAGCCCTGGCATAGGCACTCTCAGCAACTTTCACAGGATTATGCTCACCTTCTATAGAAAAAACGGGAACATTAACCTGGGTTCCTAGTCTTTTTAGCTGCTCTATAGCCGCAGGTCGCTGTAAGTCGCATGCAGCTAAAAGAATTTTTCTATTCTTATCCTGTGTTTTTAAGAAGTTGGCTAGTTTAGCACAGTGAGTCGTTTTTCCGGAACCCTGTAAACCACACATTAATATAACAGCAGGAGATCCTTTCAAAGTTAAAGAAACTTCTTGCTGTCCCATTAAAGAAACTAACTCTTCGTGAACAATTTTAATAAATTGTTGATCCGGGGAAACAGATTTAACTACAGACTCCCCCGTAGCTTTTTCTTTAACTCTCTTTACGAAATTACTAACGACCGTGTAATTCACGTCAGCATCAAGCAATGCAAGACGAACTTGTCTTACAGCATCTGATATATTGTCCTCTGTAAGGACCTTCTTTCCCGAAAGAGAGGAAAATAAATTCTGAAATTTTTGAGTTAAAGCGCCTAACATATATATATATTTTATTGTTGTCGGAGAATAGGATAGTCTAGAAAGTTATTCAATTTCAAGGAAAAAGAACCGATCGTGTCCAGACCAGTCTTTTATTACCTTTTTCTGCTTCCAAACAGGCCTTGAAAAGCACTCTAACATCCAATTTCCCTGCAAATACCCTATTTCAAAGAAAACTTTACCACCTGGCTTCAGAAAGTTTTCTAAATTTTTTTCTGTTTTTTCATAAAACTCACCACCATGCACCCCCCCGATCAGAGCAAGTCTTGGCTCATGATCTCTTACAGAGGGATCTAGCTCTTGGTACTCAGCAAGAGAAATGTAAGGAGGATTACAAACGATCATATCAGCCTTAGCACCACTAAACGGAGTCAATCCATCACCAAGAAGAAAATCCGCTACAACATTGTTAAGCTCTGCATTTTTTTTAGCAACACTGAGCGCTTTTTCTGACAAATCGGACAAGACAAACTTAGAGTTTGGGTTTTGCTTTTTTAAAGACACACCAATACACCCCGAACCTGTGCATACATCCCAGACAATCAAAGATCTATTAGCAATCTCTTTAGAGACTATATCCACTAAGATCTCTGTTTCAGGCCTTGGTATAAGAGTATCTTCTGTTAATAAGAACTGACACCCATAAAAATCCACTTTTCCGATTATGTAGTCTAGAGGTTTTCCCCTTGCAACTTGAGAAAGAACAGATCGTATCTTAGTCAACTCTTCTTCTAGCAAAGGCCTATCAAAGTCCATAAAAAGCATGACCTTGTCCATCCCAAGAACATAAGATAAAATCTCGGCCACTAAAAACTTGGAACGTGAAATCTTTTTTTGATCAAGATACTGAACTGATAACTGAAAAACTTCACCTAGCGATTTCATGAAATTTGCTGACTACCAGATAACTCTTGCTGATGATAGTGCTTTACCAAAGACTCAGTAATTTCATCCATCGCACCGTTCATCACATGATCTAGCTTGTAAAGAGTTAAATCGATACGATGATCAGTAACTCTATTTTGTGGGAAATTATAAGTACGAATCCTTTCAGACCTGTCACCTGATCCCACCTGAGAAGAACGCAAGGATGCTATTTCCATCTCAGCTTTTCTTCGTTTTTCTTCAGCAATTTTAGCTGATAAAAGCCTCATAGCCTTATCTTTATTCTTATGCTGACTTCTCTCTTCTTGACAATAGACCACAGTTCCTGTCGGTAAGTGAGTTATCCTTACAGCAGAATCTGTTGTATTAACGTGCTGACCACCAGCTCCCGACGCTCTGTATGTGTCTATTTTCAAATCTCTTTCATCTATGAGTATTTCTTCATCTTCATCTGGCTCCATAAGAACGGCAACTGTTATAGCCGATGTATGAACTCTACCTTGAGCTTCAGTCTTAGGAACTCTTTGCACTCTATGAGTACCAGCCTCATACTGCATCAATCTGTAGACATTATGACCGGACATGGTCATTATATACTCTTTGAAACCACCCATCTCAGACGGCGTAGATGTCATAGATTCAGTCTTCCAGCCATTTTTATCAGCATAGAGCTTATACATACGAACGCAATCACCAACAAATATCGCAGCTTCATCACCACCAGTACCAGCTCTAAGCTCAACAATAATATTTCTGCTATCTCTAGGATCTGGGGGTACTAAAAGATTTTCTAGTCGATTTTGAGACGCCAATACTTGCTCATCAATTGAAACCAAATCTTCTCTTATAATAGATACGAATTCGGGATCTTTTTCACTTTTAAGCAAATCTTGATTCTCTTCTTTTTGCTTAAGCAAAGATTCGTAATTTCTAAAGACTTCCTTAATTTCTGAAAGGTAGGCATGCTCTTGAGTAAGAGCCTTATATTCTTTTTGATTAGAGAGAACGTCTGAGCGTCCTAAAAGGTCTTCAACTTGCTCTAACCTTGATAAGAGCTTAGATATTCTCTCTTGCATGAACTATTACTTCTTTTTCGCTTTTTTCTCTGGAGCTTTAACTTCTTCTTTTGCAGCCTCAGGCTTTTTAGCATAACGCTTAATGAACTTATCAACTCTTCCTTCAGAGTCAATAAATTGCTTGCTCTTTGTGAAGAAGGGATGTGAAGCAGAAGAAACTGATACTTTACAAACAGGATATTCTTTACCTTCAAAAACTTCTTTTTCTTTTGGTTGTAGTGTACTACCACATACAAATCTGAAGCCTGTAGAAGAATCTACAAATAAAACTTCTTGATATGGAGGATGTCCATCTTTTTTCATACTAAATCTCCAAAATAATCATAATCTTTAAAGTGAGATAGTAAATCTCATTTTTCGTTTAAAAACAAGAGTTTTTCACACAAACTAGCAACTTAGAGTAAGACTCTGTTTTGTAAAAATAACTTTTACAGCTCGACCTGCATGATTTGTTTTTGAGCTAAGTAGGCCATTCTCGCGGTGAGTAATCCCTCGAGAACCCCCTCTTCGTAGCGAAACTCGGGATGTGATTCAAGCTGAGGAAAGTCATTAGGCTGCAAAACATCATCTGCGGTTAGGTAAGGAATAATCTCTCTGCCATAATGCAAAATTTTTTTCCTTTGAGCTTCAACCATTTCATCAAACATCTTTTCCATTTTCACTCCTTCTTTCTCTAAAAAATTTTTTCAGCAAAAAAGCAGACTCTTCAGCTAACACTCCGCCTAATATATCTACATTATGAATAGGATGCTGCTTAGTTAAGATATCAACCCAACTTCCAGCCGCTCCATGCCGCAGGTCTGGCGCTCCCCAAACAACGCGAGAAACTCTAGAAAGTAAAAGAGCCCCAGCGCACATGCTGCAGGGCTCTAAGGTAGTGTATAAGGTTGTATTGAGCAAGCGCCAATTCTGAAGAATAGCGCTGGCCATCTTGATACATAAAGCCTCAGCGTGTGATGTAGCATCTTTATCGACCTCCACCTTATTACATGCCCTTGCTATTATTTCTCCATGCAATACAAGGACAGCTCCAACGGGAACTTCTCCCATATCAAAAGCTTTTTGAGCTTCTTTAAGAGCCTCCCTCATAAAAAATTCATCACAAATCACTTTATCTCGCTAAGTTTTTTTTGAAGTGAACCTAACTGCTTTCTTAAACCTTCTATATCTTGAGAATATTTTTTTACAGTTGCTTGCAATCTCTTTTCGCACCTATCAGCAAGCTTAAGAAGCTCTTGCTCATGTTTTTGAACTAATGCATTTACATCTATAGAACTATCCACAAGCTCTACATTTTGCTTTTTAAGTATATTTTTAGAAGTCTCACTTTTTAAAAATTCAAACATCTGATCAGGAAACGCTACGGAGTTAAGTAAACTAAAAATATAAGTATCTTCAATACCAAAAGATTCCATACATTTTGAAACAATAGACTTTGAACTATTAATATCTATAAGCTCAATTTCTTCAAAATTCGGATTGATTTTAGACAACTCTGTGACAAAAAACTCATAAACTTCCGCATGCTTCATTATCCATTTAGAGATAACCCAGCTACCTAAATCCTCATTATTTAGTGAAACTATTTCAGCAAAATAGGCTTTTTCAATATCACTTGATGAGATTTTTTCGAGATGACACTTGCTAAAATACTTTTGAACAAACTCTCTATCTTGCTTCATATGTTCATTGCGAATATCCCTGCGAATATCTTGTAAAACTCTAGGCAAAACTTCACCTAAATATTCAAATTTCGATTTTAATGGCAAATCTTTAATCATAATTTATTCCCCTTTAAAGTCTTCTATGGTACTATTGTAAGGTAGAAACTTTAACAGGCCGATTTGCAAAAGGCAAGCGTCATAAATTAAAGATTTTCACTCAGTCAAATGAGGAAAATTCGACAAATGCTTTTTTGACATTGATCTGTTAGCTTGTTTTAGCTATAATATACCCAATGTTTTATATTTTTTAAACTTGTCTACCTTTTTAAACTCTCAATACAGGGAGAACCTACACAATGTCTTTAGATAAAGGTACAAAAGAAGAAATAACCAAGAAGTTCCAACTCCATGAGAAGGACACTGGATCTGCGGATGTACAAATCGCTATTTTAACAGAGCGAATTGCTGAACTTACAGAGCATTTAAAACTTGCTCCTAAAGATCACAGCTCACGTCTTGCTCTACTCAAGCTAGTAGGTCAACGCCGTAAGCTGCTTGACTATCTGAACTCAACAGATACGAAGCGTTACCAAAACTTGATCGTAAGATTGAATCTCCGCAAGTAATTTTTTCTTTTTAATAGATCACTTCAGTTCACTGAAGTGATCTTAATTCTTTAGTTGTCGCATATCCACCTAATTGTTATAGTTCCTAAGACTTATCATCTTCTCGATGAATAAGAGGAAAAGAATCATTTTGTCTTTTCTAAACTAGCAATGAGATGAAAGGCCCATTTAATTAGAAACTTTTTTTCTACTTAAATGGTCAGTTCATCCGTTGCAGAAATGAACAATTAACGGAGTCATATTTATGATACTTCAAGCCAAAACTATGTCTGTTTCCGTAGGTGGAAAAACAATTACATTTGAAACAGGCAAAATAGCAAGGCAAGCAGGGGCAGCTATAGTTGTCACATGTGGCGAGACTATGCTTCTCAACACCGTGTGCAGCAACCCATCGGTACCCGATGAGATAGACTTTCTTCCATTAAGAGTAGACTACCAAGAAAAATTTTCTTCATCAGGAAAAACTCTTGGCGGCTTTATAAAAAGAGAAGGGAGACCAACAGAAAAAGAAATTCTCGTAAGCAGACTTATTGATAGACCTATAAGACCGATGTTTGAAGATGGATTCTATAATGAAGTACAACTTCTATCGTATGTAATGTCGTACGACGGTGTAAACTCACCAGAGCCATTAGCTATTTGCGGAGCGTCGGCAGCTTTAGTTATTTCCGACATCCCCTTAATTAAGCCAATAGCAGGCGTAAGAGTTGGACTTATCGATAGTAAATACATTATCAATCCAACTATGGAAGAACAAAAGAAATCCATACTTGATCTTATGATCGCAGGAACCGAAGATGCAATCCTAATGATTGAAGGTTATGCCGACTTCCTAACTGAAGAGCAAATTCTTGAAGCGATCAACGAAGGTCATAAGGCTATCCAAATTATCTGTGAACATCTTAGCCAATGGCAAAAAGAGATCGGCAAAGAAAAGAATCGAAGTACTCTCAAACAAATTCCTCACGATGTCTATAACGAGATAAATGAGCATTATGGCGAAAGATTGAAAGATGCTCTTAAAATCAAAGAGAAACAAGATAGAGATCTTGTAATCAGCGAAATTAATGCAGACGTTCTTAATAAGTTCTTCCCAGAAGCACAAGAACCAAAACATACTAAGTCTGATGTAATGATGGCCTTTAAAAAAGTCCAAGCACACCACATGAGAGAAGCAATACTCAGAGAAAACAGAAGAATCGACGGCAGAACATGCGACCAAGTAAGACCTATATGCGTTGAGCAAGGCATACTACCGAGAACACATGGAAGCTCTTTATTCACACGTGGCGAGACGCAGTCTATTGCAGTTGCAACGCTTGGCGGAGAAACTATGTCTCTTCGTTACGAAGACCTCGATGGTGAAAACGCAAGAAAGTTCTACCTTCAATATTTCTTCCCACCATTTTCTGTTGGCGAAGTAGGTAGAATGGGTAGTCCAGGAAGAAGAGAAATCGGTCATGGTAAACTTGCTGAAAGAGCTCTTGCAGCAACAATTCCGAGCCAAGAAAGCTTTCCTTACACAATCAGAGTAGAATCTAACATCACCGAATCAAACGGATCATCTTCTATGGCATCGGTTTGCGGAGGATGTCTCGCTATGATGGATGCTGGAGTTCCAATAAAACATCCTATAGCTGGAATCGCTATGGGACTTATCCTTGAAGGTGACAGATTCGCAGTTTTATCTGACATTTTAGGTGCAGAAGATGCACTTGGAGACATGGACTTTAAAGTAGCTGGAAATGCGCAAGGCATCACAGCATTCCAATTAGACATTAAAGTCGAAGGGATTACAAAAGAAATCATGAAAATAGCTCTAAACCAAGCTAAGCAAGGAAGAGTTCACATTTTAAATAAAATGCTAGAAGTCTGCCCAAAAGCTAAAAACGAGCTTTCTCAATATGCACCTCGTATCGAAACAATGCAAATTAAACCAAGCAAGATTGGCATAGTAATCGGTCCAGGCGGCAAGCAAATCCGCGCGATCATCGAGACATCTGGAGCTCAAATCGATATTAATGATAATGGTATTGTAAGCATATCGTCATCAAATCCAGATTCTATGGCTAAAGCAAAAGAGATGATCTTCAACCTCACCGCAGAAGTAGAGATTGGTAAAATATACCAAGGAAGAGTAGTTTCTATCGTTCCTTTCGGAGCATTCGTGGAAATATACGGTAAAGAAGGTCTTTGCCATATATCTGAACTTTCCTACTCCAGAATTCAAAACGTCTCTGACGTTGTGAAAGAAGGCGATGTTTTAGAAGTAAAAGTTCTAGATATCAATGATAGAGGGCAAATTAAGTTAAGCCATAAGGCGACACTTCCACCGCCTCAAGCTCAGTAAAGCAAAAAGCCCCAGATTCCTCTGGGGCTTTTTTTTAATTCTTACATCTTTGGTATTCTAAGTTAATTTTAGTTTTTTTAGCTAAGAAAGTATCTCTAACGTTTTTAATTTTTTGATCTCTTTCACAATTGATAGCCAAACTTATTTCTAAAAAAGCCTGATAAACAAAATCCAACTTTTCAATTTTTACATCAAAAGCACGGCGAATATCAGAAGCCCTTTGCTCTCTTTTTTGAAAAAATAAAGCTTCAGATTCGCCTCTAATCTTATTATGCTCTTGTACAAGCTCTCGTTTTTTTAGAAACAATTCTTTTAGTTTAGAAATTGCTTCTTTTTTTTCCGATAATTTAGAGGAAAAACTAGCAACAATATCTTGCATTCTTACCCGTTCTTTATCTAACTCAGAAAACTTGTTCTTATATATATCATTCAACAAAAGCTTTTGATGCCTATAAAAATCTTCCATCGAATTAAGTCTATTTTTATCCCAAGCTGTAAAATACTCTTCTTCAATTTCTGTGACCGATCTTTCTAACACAGCAGTGGCATTGGCTACATCTTGTTTATAATCTTGTTCAATTAAAGATAACCCTACGTTTTGCTCTTGATAAGCTAACTTATATGAACTTCTGAGATTTTCAAGCAGTTGTACACATGTTTTTGAAAAACCATTAAGACTGCGAAAGCCTTGCAAATCATATTTTTGATTAATCTCAGTAAAACTGCGACCTCCAGCCTCATCCTTCCATTTAGCATTCCAATCACAAAGCACCTTTTCATCTATTGATCGTAAAAAAAGATCTTTTTGTTCTGCGTAATCTTGAATAAATACTTTAAACTTTTTTAAAGTATCAAAAGCTTGATGAAAGCTCTGATTGCTTAAATTGTGCTGTAAACAATCGGCAAAAAGTGTGGGCGACCATACATTCTTTTCAAATAGTTTTTTAAAGCTATATTTATCTTCTACTTGTTGCCAGGACAGCTCACAAATGTCTTTTTTAACTAAATTTCTAAATTCAGGATCACTAAAATCTTGAATTCTTTCACTTTTTATTATGGCTAAAGCTGCACCAACGATTAAAGCTAAACCTGTATACACTAATGCAGACAATGATATTAAACCTATAAGTTTACAACCGACTAAAGCCACTGTGGCCCCTGCAGCAATTAATGCAAAAGTCTTTAACGCAAGCTTTTGAATCTTTTCAGTTTGATATGAACCTGGAATCGATGGAAGAGATGGTAACGGACAACATAAACTTATATCTGGAAATCTAGCTGATATAGTCAAAATATCACCAAAAAATTATTTAGACTATAA
>Ga0194116_10006932_pt1 | contig 11884 bp, 21 predicted proteins | sample TA2MahsurfametaG_4_FD_148617 | JGI IMG/M metagenome (GOLD analysis project Ga0194116, IMG submission 148617) | Freshwater microbial communities from Lake Tanganyika, Tanzania - TA2015008 Mahale S9 surface | ecosystem: Environmental > Aquatic > Freshwater > Lake | place: Tanzania: Lake... | reverse complement strand
AGAAATCCGTTCATTCTCAAAGCAAGGCAAACCTTTCATCAAAGGCCTCGCAATCCGTAATAGCGATCCAAAATTTGCTAATCACGGCACCATTCTCCCTGAAGGTTCGAAAGAATAAAAAGACGGTCCGAAGACCGCCTTGGTTTACACGCAATTTCAATTTACTCGGGCTGTCAACAGTAGAGAAGGGGACTACTCAATGCCAGCGGCTGTTAATCGGGCTTCAAGAGTTTCGATCTTGGCGATGGCTTCTTGGAGCGCAGCAGTCAGCAGGGGCACCAGTTTGGATTGGTCGATGCCTTGGTAGACCGGATCTCCGTTGTCATCTACCCCATCCTTGGCGCCAGTGATGCACTCAGGAACGACTGCTTGAGCCTCGTGTGCGATAAAACCATCGACGGTATTATCAGGATCGGCAATAAAATTAAAACGGTGGACTCGAAGTTGATTAACGCGATTGATAGCGCCAGTCAAAAGAATAACGTTTTCTTTAAGGCGATAATCAGAAGATGTATTAAACGATGTTGTGGAACCACTGGTTTTAATTGATCCCACAACGCCGTTGCCATTAAGGAACCGTAGGTGGAATTTATCGGCTGTTCCAGTAACCTCAGTGAGGATGCAAAATCCATTGGACGCCGAAAACGTTTCTTTAACTTGTAGAAATTCAGCGCCCTGAGGAGTTGTTGTATTTATTGCAACTACGCCATCACTTTTTATCCTCATCCGCTCAGTTGGTGATGACGCCCCATCTGCGGTGGTCGAGAACACTAAACGGCCTGGCATGTCAGATGCGCCAGGGGTGCCGTCTACATAAGCCGTAATGCCTGCGCCTTGTCGCAGAGTACTACCATCTCCGCCAGCAAAACTAACCTCGCCAAGGTAATCATTGTTTTGAACAACAGTATTTGACCCAACGGATGTGCCTCTTGTTTTACCAAGAGTTAAAAACGCTCCGTAGTTATCATTTGCATTGGCAATAAAGAATGGTGATGATGAGTTATAACCAGTTCCTTCAAGCAAAAATTGCCCTGTTATGCCACCCCAAGTGCGTGCACTAGACGTGCCAACTAACAGACGCCCGGAGCTGTCAATTCTTGCAGCTTCACTACCGCCTTCCGCAAATGCAATTGTATCTGCAGCTGGACTAAAAATACCAGTATTTACATCCCCATCAAAAGTAATAGAAGGTGTAGAAACAGAGCCAGCCGAAAATTCAACACTGGCAGCTTTACCATCGATTAATTGAGCTTTAGTTTGCGACACGTTTTACTACTTAGATCCGTTATCTACAATTTTACAAGAACACGACTCGCATTTCTTTTTCTTTACCCACGTCCTATCCCCAATGATTGGCTCAGTTCCATATTCAAAATCATCATACGTAGGATCGTTACGAACCCAACGGGCTAATTCTTCGAGATACTTTTTAATTAATTGGGTAGGCATTTATCACTCCAAATGCATCATTTTTCTTAGTCTAGGGTCAGCGTTTCGATAATTTGCCCGATCCTCGTAATCGCGAATAACCTGCAGCATCGGACCAATAATTGGAAGATCGCCAAAGTTTTGAGCTGCTGCCTGGACTGGCGTTAACTTCTGCTTCTGTGCAACCAAATAGTCTTTTAAAAAAGCATTGGCCGGTACAAATGAACCAGTATCTTCTTCTTTTTTGTATTCCAGAGTGTTGAACCGGGGTAAAGGATCAAATTCTTTTTTGTATTCCAGAGTGTTGAACTGGGGTAAAGGATCAAAGGCCATCACACAGTACCTTTATAACGAATATTGGCTGGACGACCGGCGCCAGGGTTAGGGACAAAGATCTTCATCCATTCGTCGTACTTCACTGGAGTACTGGGACCTTGGTTGGCAGCCATCAAACCAAACACAGGACCACCTTCCCGCTGCTCATAAGCTTGGCCAACTCCAAAGTCGGGAACATCGGTACCAGACTGAGCAAATGAACGGCTTCCTTCCAGTTCTTGCTGGAAATAACCAGCAGGCTTGTCTGTGCTGGGTACCTTGGGGAGATACTGCTTAAGAAATTCTTTGAATCCACCCTCGGGAACAGTGCGTGGTTGGTTCAACCGACGCAACATCATCGGATCGAGTTCTTCGTAGGGGCTTCCACCTTGTCCGCCCATTGCAATCGGAAAGTCAGTGTCGCCCATCATTTACGGAGAAGACGTGCAAATTGAGGATCGCTCAGAAGTTGAGCTGCTTTTTCGCCGGTTGTTGGGAATGCAGGCATCCCTTCACCTGTCGTAAATTTTGCTTGCTCTGGCTGAAGATTGGCAATCCCACGGTTTTCGTCTACCATAGCTCCTTGTTGGTTCCAGGGGGCTGGGACTGCATTAGCAACCATGGCAAAATCCTCGCCACCAATTTTTGAACCGGCGTAAGTAGTGTTGGGAGTTACCTGACCTGCCGCTTCCCTCTTACTCATTTCTTTGGCGTACAGACGCTGAGCGAGCATGGGGTTAGCAGCCGCCCATTTAGCCATATCAGAACCCTCTGCATAACCTAATCCTTTTTGAATTTCCGGCATTTGCGCACGGCCCATGGCGCTCTGGGCGCGGTAAAAAGCTGACAACTCCTCAGAGGTCTTCCCAGGAGCAACAGCTTGTCCCGCTAAAGCTTGCATGGCAGCAACATCTTTTGGAGCAGCAGTACCACGAGATGCAGTACCGAAATACTGATCCATCTCAGGGGTCTTGAAATAGCGTTCAAACTGTCCACTAGGAGTGGCAGCGTACTGTTTATAAGTATCGGATTGAGTGAGATCAGGTGTCACACCATCGCGAGTGCCTAGCACGATAGGAGTTTGACCGACAAACCCAGCACCACGTCGAAAGTTTTCGGCTCGCTGACCTGCAGCTAATTCATCTTCTTTATAGCCAGAAGGGAAATTACGTGTTCCAGGAAGAAACATTTGGTCAGCCCGGACTGAACGACCAATGTTAGGAAGCTGACCGCGCAAAAGATTGGTGTAATCCTTAGAAGCTTTTTCTGAACCAAGATATTGCATCATCCCACCAAGATTCCCGAGTCCCAATGCATTTGCAATACGACCTGGAAGTCGTTCAATTTTTTCTGCCGACCGCCGTGAAAACGGACCTGTTTGAACAAAGTCAGCCACTTAATTACAACAATCCTTTCTTACAATAATAGTATCAATAAACAGACAGATGGAAGTTATACAAACTTTCCCAAACGGTACAACAATTGAATTTGGTGAGGATTGCCACGGTCGTTACGTCCACCTCGTCTGCTCGGCAACCGGGGCCATGTGTCGCTACGTGGAATCGCACCATATTGCCATTGCTTACGCTCAACACTACGAAGATAGCTATGCCGTCAAACCCCCAATCAAGTGAGACTTATAAAACTCATAATGAGATCAGGTGAGGAAAAGTCGACCAAATTGAGGGGAGGCAGGAAAAAACCTGTTGGGGACAGGGAAGGTAAAAACTGCCAAAACAAATAAAAAAAGGGCTATTTCACTTACCCCGTGTAAGGTTGGGTTTTACTGACAGTGTATATTTACACTCAAAGTAAAACCCAACCTCTTAGAAAAAGAATAAATAGCCATTTTTTTCTAACTTTGGCAGTATTTCAAATCCTTGACAGGGATTGGTTTCTCCTGTACCCTCAATGAAATACCCGACTTTTCATGGACCTCGAGGACGTTTTTCTGCTCTCAGACCTGACCATTCGAGACCAAGTTCAGTTCGCCAAAGCCTTCCAGATCTGCCTTCGGCTGTTGGGGCGCGACCAGTGTTGGTGTATGCAGAAGAGGTCTCACGCCATCTTCGAGGGCTTCACCACGGCCCACACCAGTCGCCTCCTTTACAAGGGGGTTGATGCCAGGCCGTTGATCCTGGCGATGAGCAGCCGCTTTCAGACAGAAGAGAACCCCATTATCGTCCGCCGCTCCGTCTGCAAATCTCAATACTGTCTTAACCCGTCTCACTATTACTACGGGACTAGGAGTGCCGTTGCCTTGGAAAATGCCCAGCGGAATAAAACCGGACTCTCTCCACAGCTCATTCAGTTGCTTAGGCAGGGTAAAAGAGACGGGAGTCGGATCCTCGACCTATCACGTAAATACAAGGTCCCCTACCACACGGTCAGGCGGGTCTGTTCTGAGGAGACCTACGAAAACCTTGATAGCATCCAAAATCTGGATATGCTGGAAGAGATCTGGGATGAAACCCTCTCCATTTGTTCTACTCTCGCCTCGAAGCACCCCAGAGAGGCCAAGCAATTCAACCTCGCCTACCACATGGCAAACGAACTGGAGTGCCTTTGGCACCGCAAAGGAAGCGACAAGCACAAGGGCAACTTTGGTCTCATGGGAGAGTGCCTGGACTGCATGGAAGAGATTAAAAACGGGCGCTGTACCGTTGACGTGACCCAGTTCGAACACAAGTGGTATTGGACTGTTAAACGCTTCTGGGATCAGGTCGACATCAAAGGAGAAGATGAGTGCTGGCCCTGGAAAGGGGCAACCCGCCGCGATAACACCGAATCCCTGGCTTACTTCCCAAGCCCATTCCACTCAAGTAAAACTCAGTCTGCCCCACGGATCGCATTTTGGTTAAGTCGAGGGTACACTGGAAAATACCGCGTCTTTAACAAACCTACCTGCGAGGCATTTTGCTGTAACCCAAAACACCTGTCGATCAGGGAAATCAAAGATCTACCGGATCTCGGATCCATAGGTGAAATCAAGCTCCGTCACGTCAACATTTTCCAACATCACCGTGAAAGTCAACTACAAAGTCAGCCAAATTCTGCCGACTAATTATCACCTGTCCGATAAACACTATTACGGTCACATTTGCATCGGCGGAGAGAACCATTACACCGATTACTTCTCCGACAAAGAAGAAGCACTTTTAGAGTTACGTTGTCTTGAAAAACGATTGAGTTTTGAGACGATTGATACTGTACAAGGAGAAGGCTATTATCCTGAACGGAGTATAATGATTGAAGAAATGTATCAACAATCAGGTAGAACCAATGGTCTCTACACAGGATTGTCAGTAAAAGATGGCCCGGTACCTGTCAACGATCCCGAATAACCTGGGATTTTTTAATCTTGGAACTGTTGAGGCTTATCCCACTGGCGGTACCGGCCCTACTGGATACGGTCCCAACAGTTACTTTGGTAGCGATCCACTCCCTGCGACTGACGGAGATAGTCTGTATAACCCTATCGATTTGGGTGATTTTTCTTCTGTCTTCCGGTCAGTCAGAATAACAAATACACACGGTGGTTTGACTCGGCGTCAAACTACCTTTTATAAAATTAGTCTTCAAAAGCCTAGATCAATTCAATTCACTCAGCTGTTCAGCCAGTTCTCTTATACGGAGAATACGAACAGAAACACGTTGTTAGCTTTCTACAAAATTGTAGATGGCACCAAACGAGTTGAATTACCAATCAATAACAGTGGGTACGTCTATGAAAGCACTGGCATTGATTACGACTCTGAGGATTTACCAACCCCAGACTACCCCAACATTCGGTTAGATCCTGGCGAGTATGTATTTTTAATTACTAATGACATTAGGTATCTTGAGACTACCTATTCAATAGGTGTAAATATTGCAACTATTGACTGGAGATTTGTAAATGAGTCGATTGAAGAAAGTCTTGATTTTGGCTTGGTTTCCGAGGGAGCTGAGCTTGTGATTGATTTTGGATCACTGGCGCCCTAACAAAATACATGTTAAGCTGTTACCAGCTTTGTGATTTCCAATGAAAGTCGTAACGTTGCAGCAGTTAGAAGATGACTTTGATGCAATCTTAGACGATGTCGTGGACAACAAAGAATACTACCGTATCCAATCTGGGGATGAGCATCCGGATGTCATGCTGATCCCTTATGATGAATACGAAGTTTTAAAAGATACATACCAGGATTGGGTAGAGGAACCACAAATCGACCCCTACCCCTTACCTGTTAGTTATATTGCAGACGCAGAACCCGAAAAGATTTAGGTTGTGCTCTTTGACCATTCAGGCTCTTGATAAGCAATTGGCTTTGGTTTTTCGCCAGATTTCTTAAGGGCCTCTAAATATTCAGTTGCTGCAGCAGTTGTACCTAATTTTGCTGCTTCACGAACAGGTTCAAATCGATCAACTTGTCCAGTTGTTTGGGCAATGTATTTGTCCGTAGTCGGGATAGACCCAAGGTAAGCAGCCTCTTCTTTAACTCGACGACCAGCTTGACGAGCACCAAGCTCAGCAGGAGTGCCAACTTCTTGGTAACGCTGCTGGGCAATACCTTCAGTTTTCTCGGTCAGACGCTTAAGATAGTCTGCTGCCTGTTTGTAGCTTTCCAAAGGAACAACCGACCGATAGGTTGTAGGTGCCGTTGGCGTTGGCATCACAACAGTAGGCGGACTCGGGCGTGAACCACCCATGGCTTTTACTTGACACGTACTTCTATACTGATTCTATCGGCCACAAACCCGTACAAATGCTGGACTCCAACGACAGCGGCAGGGGCCAAGATCAAAACCAGGATCAGCTCCGCCCATGTAATAGGCCTGGTCATAGCGAAAAATACCCTTTTATTGACGAGTTTAGCGAGTTTATCGCGGGTGTGTCTACCGAGTCTTTAGAAAATGTTCTCATGACCCAACAACAGAAGCAATTGGCAAAAGCTGTGTGGGAGGCAGAAAACTACGGGGGATCAGAGGCTAAGTGCGCGGCCAGGTTAAGGGAAATTTATGGATCTCAGTGGCGGCAGGTGACTTCAATTAGACAGCATATGGCCCCAATTCGGGACTATTACGAATATGTTTTGATCTTGGATCACCAAAGACAGTGGGAACAATCCAAAAAATTAGCTAAGCTGCCGTAAGAACTGCTCATTTTATGGTGTCAAGCGGAACGGAAGATTGGCTAGACGTATTAGAGCGAACGGAGTACGAACCGGATGAAGATCTGGCGAGAACTTACCAGAGTTACCGGTTTGTCAATTTGAATATTGAGGAGGTAACGGTTGACAATTACAGGGATTTGCTCGTTCCATCGTTAGCGCAGCAGGTTGAAATCTTTGTGCCCCCATACGGAAGCTTCGAAACACCCGATTTGAGGCGGTATTTGGAGCTGGTCTGCCATTACGAAACCAGCACGGTGGACCTGATGATGGGCTTGTCACTGGCGGATCAAATCCGGATTACGTTCAGCGACATGAAAATTAGCACCATCTGCGACCGCTATCCAGAGATTGGGCTGGCAGAAAAACGACGGTATCGGTGCGTTGCTGAGTACTTAATTCGGCAGGGAGAATTAACAAAGTTGCGGGATGAAAACGGAAAACTCATTAAGAAAATTGGAAACATGAACAAAGCCGTGGTTTTGTATCAACCGACACAAAAATTATTGGATACGCTCAAGAGGTCAGGTCTCTCCCATTTGATTAAGAAAAAAGAAGAAGCGGAGGAGCCTGCTCCGGTAAAAAACGGGTAAACTAAAACAACTCATTAATGACCATGGCTGACAAACGACAAGAGCGGATCAACAAACTCATGAGGTCTGCTCCAAGTGAAGAGGAGCAGCAGATGATCAAGTTGGCAATCGAACGCATCTGTGCGGATAAAGCGGAATACTACCGTGGGTTCCACAGCATTGAAGGTCCAGGAGCAATGGTATTTGTTCCAGATGCACCGGAAAAAGATAGTATGTTTTATTTACCAGTTGAGGCATTAATGAATGGCCTTAATGATTTCAATAGTCGCGATATGGAAGGACCAGCTGATGTAATGAAGAAGGCAATTGCACGGGCAGAATGCATTGATCCGACAAAAGAATCACTATTTATTATTCAAGATCAAGATCAAATGTCGTTAATTCATTACAAGAACGACAATCAAGAACATAGCTTTATGAAGATGTGAAAAGGGGAAAGTTAACCTGGGCCGACTACCGAAGATTTCTTGGTAGAATCGGCCACATTACCCATGATTGGCTTACGCCTGTCGAATATCTTCCCTACATTGATGCTCTTTTAGGGGACATTGATTTAGATCCCTGCTCGACTCATCACGCAAATGCACAATTTTTGCGTGCAAAAAAGATCTATACATTAGACGATGATGGATTAAATATCCAGGACCCTTGGACTGGTAAAGTTTATCTTTTTCCACCCACCTATGGTCGTTGTTCATTTAACAAAGAACGTGGATCCTGGAGGTGGAGCCTGAAGGCAGGTGCGGCAGCAAAAGCCCCGTCTGTTATTTGGTTTCAAAGATTGCTCAGAGAGTGGAAGCTTAGAAATGTATCAGAAGCCCTGTTTTATACCACGTATCCAGAAATGATCCGGGTTTGTCCGGAAATGTGGGATTATCCGGTTTGTATCCCTGGAGAACGGGCAAATTTAATTCAAGGTAACACATTATTTAGATTAAAAACCCCTATGTATTGGGGATATTTTATCTATTTACCACCGTTACAACTGGGCTTTAATCAAATTGATCGATTTAAAGAAATATTTTCTAACGTAGGTAAAATTATTTGCTAGCTACAAAACCATTACGGAATGTGTACTGGGTATCGCCGGGTCCTGACACGAAAAACCGATCTTCTTGCCTTAATTCTTGGGCGGTCGGTTCTTTTTCCAGGTTTCGCCTCTTGAGAAATGCTGAAACAAATTGTTTACCAGCCGTATTATCTTGAGCCCGTGAAATTCCACGGTATCTGGAATCAACGGTATAATCTTGGCTGAGGTCTAGATTCATCAATTTATTCTGGCATGGCTGATCGTTACCTCGATACTCAAACCCATATTGGCTTGATCTGTGACGATATCAAGCAACTGCTAATCGAAAAAAACAAAAAGTATGGCGACTCTGCTTTAGAGCCAAGTCGGATTTTTAGTAAAGCAGGGGCTGTCGAACAGATTTTAGTTCGCATTGACGACAAACTTAATAGAATTCAGAAAGGAGCAGGACTGTTGGCAAACGATGAAGATGTTATTTCTGACTTGATTGGATATTTGGTTCTGCTTAAAATTGCATTAAAGCGAAACGAACCAAATGAAGTATGAAGAGTTTTTAGATAATTACTCTCCGGAAATGAAGCTGTGGGATGCTCTCGATAACATTAAGCATTTTTGCCCTGACGCGGCGGAGATCCTAGACCGCTGGGTTTCTCAGACCAATACCGAAAAAACCGACGTTGAGCCTCACCAGAAGGATCCCACTCATTAAATTTACGCTCTAAGTACTCGATGGCTTTGATCTGATTTGGGGCACCAGTGTAGGTTTCTGGGAGATTCAGCAGACATTGCTTGACTGCACATTTGTGTGGAGTGAGTGTAGGAATCTCTTTGTCAGCAGCAAAATATGTATCCAGTTCAACCCTGCGTCGATTGATGATTAGGTCACCCCCGGAACGCCACAAAACATTGATGTAGGGGCTCCATTCCCGGATAATTTCCGACTTGGGTGCCATTCCATTGATCAAGGACAAAAGCCTGCACTCCTTAAATGAGGCTAGCCCCAGGCTATGGGCAAAAGAAAGTAGAGCTGCTTTTCGATTTGTGTTTAGCGGGACGTGTACGTACAGTGCGGCAGTCGTCGAAAATTCTTTTAAATCTTCAATGAGTTGAGCTTGGATTTCTGCTGTTGAAGCCTTTTCCATGGCCCCAACCCAGCGTCTTCCTAGTTTTTTGCTACCATATCCAATCCGCCAAATATCTTCACCGTAATCCTTGTACGAAGCGTAACGCCCCATACCGATCTCAGTACGGGGCGTTGTGTAACGTTTGATTAGCTCGATTCCCTTTTCAGTTAAAAAGGGATAATCAGAGAGATCTAGTTTTTTCTTACGGGACCGTGACGACGGCATCGTAGAGAACTTCACTGTAACCGTCCAAATTTAACAGCACAACGTAGTTTTTGGTGGCATCAGTAACGGTCACAGCAACCGCACCTTTACCTTTACCATCCTTAACGATATTAGAAAACTTGGTATAGCCGGAAGGGGCGTTAGCTGCTGTGTAGGCATCTTCTTGGAAGATTTCCATGGTGGTGATACCGACGCTGTTGACCACTTTCACAATGATGTCGCCAGTGGTGCCGGGGTTAACGCGGAAAGCACGAATATCAAGGCCACCAGTGGACCCGGCGGCAGTGTTACCGAGGTAAGTAATGTCGGAACCCGAGTCGACACTGAAGGTGTCCAGGGTGCCTTTAACAATGCGGGTGGCCATGAGGATTAAGAGATTTGTCCGATCGTAGAAAGATTGAAGTTGATGTCGGCGTCAATACCGTGATCCTTGAGAATTCCTAGAAACATCTGTCGTTCCAGTGCTTTCTGGTGGAGCATCTCAATAAACGCCTCTTCCAGTTCGTCGCGATCCAAGCGTTGAATTGCCAGTGCTGCTGCGTGGATTGAAAACTCCACGTTCATCGGAAGATCGATGGCGTCCATGGTTGATCTAAACCTTATGGCTATCCTAACAGCGCTGAATGAACAGTCAATTAGGCTGGATACACAGGATCTACTAAGGGTCGATATCGTTGGTCAACAGTAAAACTTGGCTGATCTTCAACGCCCTCGATGGCACCGGGGACCAGATCAGGCAGTCGTTCGGTTACGTACCGGTTTAAGTGCTCTTCGGGCGTGGGCGTCATTATGTCCTTTGAGAACCTGATCAAGGAAAGCGGAACTCAGGCCGTAAATACCACCAAAAACAGCAGCAAACGTTAAAAGCACCGTTTCCACTTGCACAATCTATTTGGAACTAATACATTGTACTAGCGGTACGACCTAAAAAATGTTCACCACAGACCACGTTACGGATTTTATGAAAGGCGCTGTCGGAGGAGTCAGCAAGGCTCAGTTGATCCGCACATTTAGAGAAACCCACAACCTGGATCACGATGAAATTGGTCAAATAATGCGACTCTGTGCTTTCAAGTCAAAGCCTAAACAAATTGATTATGGACATTTCAATAACATTGCTATCACTGAAAAAGCAGATAGAATTTATTTCCCATTCACACAAATTTATACCAAAAAAAATTTCTTAACCGACGAGGAATGTGATCAACTTATTGAAAAAATTGATCAGCGGGTAAGGCCTTCGACGGTTTCAGATCCGGAGGACACCTGTGTAGTGTCAGATTATCGCACAAGCAAAACAGCAGATCTACATTACTTTGAAGACTATTTCTACCTGGGTACTGATAAAAAAATTGCCGAATTTATGGGTTTAGATCCATTTACAGGTGAAACCATGCAGGCTCAGAAATACGAGGCGGGTCAATACTATAAAGAACATTGGGATTTCTTTATGCCGCACACGCAAGAGTATAAAATTTATTGCGAGTGGATGGGGCAAAGAACGTGGACAACAATGATCTATTTAAATGACGTAAAGAAAGGCGGAGAAACTTACTTTAAGCATTTAAAATTACGTATCAAACCAGAACGAGGAATGCTTGTTGCCTGGAATAATCTATACAAAAACGGGCTTCCCAACTTAAAAACAATGCACGAAGCTTGTCCCCCAGTGGAGGAAAAGAAGTACATCATTACTAAATGGTGGAGAAGTTATTCCTTGATTTAATTAGCGGCAATGCTGAACTTTACAACAGCATCAGTTCATGTTGCAATCAGATGCTTCCAAGACAGTCTTTTGAGAATTTTGTAAGCCGTGGTGTAATGGATCTTGTAAGTTTTGGCGAGATCCAGGTACATCTCGTAGGTGCTTTTGAAGCTCTTTCTGTAGCGGTTTTCTTTAGGATTCAAAACATAATTAAATTTTTATTTACGGTTTTCATTGCTTCTAAAGCTTCTTTTCTGCCGGCAACGTTTGCAAATCTATTTAAACCTCTTTGAATTCTTTCTGCTTGGGTT
>Ga0194116_10006931_pt1 | contig 11885 bp, 11 predicted proteins | sample TA2MahsurfametaG_4_FD_148617 | JGI IMG/M metagenome (GOLD analysis project Ga0194116, IMG submission 148617) | Freshwater microbial communities from Lake Tanganyika, Tanzania - TA2015008 Mahale S9 surface | ecosystem: Environmental > Aquatic > Freshwater > Lake | place: Tanzania: Lake... | reverse complement strand
TTGAAATTAATTTTTTTTATTGGAATTTGTTAATAAATAATCTCTATTTTGCTTTAAAATAAGAAAAAAAATTTATTTTTATATATAATAAATTTATCGCAAATAAAAAGAGTTTTGAATTAATTATTTAGGAATCAAAATCAAGCATTTTTTGTTTAATATATATAGATAAACATAAAATAATAAAAATAATAAAAATAATATTGAAAAGAATAGATAAAATATAAATGAAAAAGAAATTTATTCTTGTAGCCTTTATAATTTATTTATTTGATGGAATTTTTATTAAATCAGAAAGATACTTAAGGTCTAAATCATACGAAGAATTTTCAAATTTTAATGATAAAAAACTTATAAATAAAAAAGTTTTAATGCCATTCCCAATTTTATTAGAAAAAAATGAAATCTTCAATAATATAGATCAATATAAACATGAAAGAGTTTTTGATCAAAAAGCAGGAAATTTTATTACCTTTCAAAATATTAAAAATATAAACAATCAAGAAGATAACGGGAATTATTTATATAATGTATTAGACAACATCAATAAAAGTAAATTAAAAAATTTAGAAAAGATTTATTTTATAAAAAAAAGAATCAAATAATGTTTCCTATTTACAAGTAAACTTGAATAATTCAAAAAAACTGTCTGAAGATAATCGAATTAATATGAAAAATAACAAAAATAATGAAAGTGATATTAAAAACTATTGTAATAAATTTCACAATAATGCCATAAATAAAATGAATTTTCTCCAAATTAAAAAAGATTCTTCTTTAGCAAATATAGAAAATCTTAAAAATTTCATTAAAAATAAATCCGAAAGTAATAAAACTTTAATAGCAAATGAAAAGAATCTAAAAAATCTAGATGTTTTTAACAATGATAAATGTATGAATCATTTTTATTTTTAATTGAAATTTATATATATTATGAAAAAACTGCGTTAATATTTTATAATAATTTGATTTAAATCTTTACTTATAGCAATCCATGAAAAACAGGATAAACTTTTAAGAAAAAACTTTATGGTGTTTGTTCTAGTGTTCTTTATTAATATATGTTGCTTTTGTATGGTAAGATATACTGTTGAATGTGTAAACAAATTTTTGAAATAATTAATTTAATAATTTTAGGCAAATTCGAGTAATATAGAGTATAATAGAATGAAAGATTATGAAAACAGAGAAATATTGAGAACTGTAAATCTCAAAAATTATATCAAATTTGAAGACTCTTATTAAAATTCAAATAAATATTTCTTAGATACACAGTATTTGTTGGCTATTCATTAAAAAAATTTTCAATGAAGAAAACTATTTTATTTATTTTGTTGTTTAAGTTATTTATTTGAAATGTATATTTATTTTACTATAATATTTAAATGTATTAAAAAAATAAACAATATTTACTCCTCCAACTAGATATTACCGTATTACTAGTATATAATAATAATTTTATTTAAATTGAATTGGGAAAAAATAAATTGTTATTCTCAAAAAATTCACATTGTAAAAAATTTAGAATTTAAATAGAATAATATAAAATATTATCAAATTTAATAATTCTTAAATAATCGTTATTCCTAATTTGGAAAAACTTTGAGTTATTATTTAATAAAATTACAAAATAAATAATAGATAAACATTATAAAAAAATTGAATTTAATATTCAACTGTAAAATTATTTTGTTAAAAATATAAATTTAATATCTCATATATTTATCTTTTTCGAGATCGTTTTTAAAATTCTGATTGATCTGTGATAATTGATTTTCAATATCATTAATCTTATTATTTCCATTTAATGCATCGTATCCATTAATTTTGAGGTTAAAATTAGGATTCAATTCATTTTTATTTTCATAGTTATTCCATGTATTATTAATTAAAAAATTTTGATTTTTTAATAAAGTGCTATTATTGTAATCTTTTATCTTATGATGCAAATTGAATTTTATATGGTTTTCTGCATAATTGGATATTTTTGAGCAATTATTGTTCATATTATTAATTTTCTCATATATATTTTTATTGAAATCATTATTATTAATTTTTGATATTTTTTCAGAATATAGATTATTTAAACCAGAATTTTGATTACTAAGATTTTTATCCAAATTATTAATATATTCTATTTTAAATGGCTGCTTGTTAGAATTATAATTATAGTTAAAGTTATTGTAATTGGAAAAAAAAGATTCCTTGAAATTTTTATCATATTTATAATTATTTAAACCGTTTTCTTTTGTAAAGACATTTTGGATACCAAAGTTATTTTCTTCATTAAGGTTAATTAAATTTAAATTTTTATAAGTATCAATTTTTAAAGGCTTAAAATTCATTCCTCCACTATTATTTTTATTTACTTCATTTCTGTTGAAATTGAAATTGTGATAAAATGGCTCATTATTATATTCAACTGTATCATTTCGAAAATTATTACTGATTTGATTATGAAAATTTTCATATACAGCTCCATTATTATTATTATAATCTACATTAATATTTGAAAAAAAATAATGCTTCATAATTTTCATACAATTAGGCCTTCTCAATGGATCAAAATTTAAAATATCTGAAAGAAGAGATATAGCACCATCAGATGCTTGAGGGATTAAACTCCCCAAGTTATTTGAATTTATAATCGGAAATTTCATATTTAAATTTTGTATAAGTCTATAGCCATCTGGCCAATCATTGAATTTAGGAGTTCCAAGTACTTCAACAATTTTATTTAATTGATCAAATTTTGAAGTTCCAGGAAATATTGGTTTTAACATATATAATTCACACATAATACATCCAAGAGACCAAACATCAATCATCCAGGAATAATTATTTGAACTCAATATGCATTCTGGAGCACGATACCATCTAGTGCAAACATATTCTGTCAATGCGTGATTATTATAATAATTTGGTAATTCTCTCGCTAAACCAAAATCAGCAATTTTGACTACTCCTTTTACGAATAAAATATTTTCTGGTTTCAAATCACGATGAAAATAGCCATTTGAATGCGCATGACAAAGTCCGTTGGCGATTTGATAAATAATATTCTTTATTTTGTCTTCAGTAATATTTGTATTTGAATTCCTGCTTTTTTCTATTAGATTATAAAGATTCATCTCTGCATATTCAAATATCATGTAAACTTCTCCTGAATTTTCTCGTATGACTTCTTTAAGTTTTATAATATTTTGGTGGTTTTTGAGTTTGCTTAGTGCTTTTATTTCTTTCATTTCAAGACATTCTTGCCAGGATTTAATTTTATTTTTTAATTTTTTTATCGCTACAGTTTCACTATTTTCCAAGCTTAATCCTTTCCATACTGAGCCATAAGTTCCATCTCCAATTATATTGAGAATTTTGTATTTTTCCATTTTTAAAAGAATTAATCATGTATAATATAATAATAACAAAAATCCTATAAAGCTAATTTACTTTAAAATTTTCAAAAATTTTTCTATGATAATTCAAAAATTAATATGTAAATAGGTCTAAATCCTTATAAAAAACAAAAGTGTTGGTGGCTGTTATTTTAGATATTGAATATATATATGCATTTATTTTTACAATTAACAAAAATATAAATAATCAATTTATTCTTTATCATTGAAGGAATTTTTAAAAAAATTACTAGTTAATATTTTCAGTTAAGTTTTCTATAAATTTAAATATTACTATAAGTTAGTCTTCTAAATATTTTATTAATTCTTTTTTGAGATTGAATTGGATTATTTGAAAAATGAAATACAAAAAATATTATTTATATATTTGAAATTAAAAATTTAATAAAATTTATAACATGGACAAGGAAGATGAGAAAAAATTTGAGAATCAAATAGAAGAAGGAGAATTCGAAAATCCTACAGCAGGAAACGAATCAATTTTTCAAGAAGTTGAATGTTTTCAAAAAGAAAAAAAATACTATTCATGCTCAGAATTTGAAGAATTGAAACTTAATGAAAGCTCTCAAAAAATTTCTGAGTATAAAAAACTGAATATGAGCAGTTATCAAAAAGTCAATCAAGTTGGAGAAGGCACTTTTGGGAAAGTTTATAAAGCAAAACTTAAAAATTTTACGAAGAAAACTTTTCATGCCAAAGGAGAATTTGTTGCTCTAAAAAAAATACTAGTAGAAAATGAGAGAGAAGGTTTTCCTATAACTGCTATTAGAGAAATTATGATATTGAAAAAGCTTAATCATCCAAATATTGTGAGCTTGTATGACATTGTCACAAGCAAAGCAAATTGTAAAAATGGCTTTAAAGGAAATGTTTATTTGGTCTTTGAATACATGGAACATGATTTATCAGGTTTACTTGCAAAAAAATATGATTTTTCAGTTCCAATGATCAAATGCATTGTAAGACAAATTTTCAAAGGTATTGAATTTATGCACAGCAACAATATTATGCATAGAGATTTAAAACCTGCAAATATTCTTGTGAATAATCAAGGAGAGGTTAAAATTGGGGACTTTGGTTTAGCTCGATATTTTAGTCCAATTAATTTATCTGGAATATATTCAAAAAAATATACAAACGGAGTAGTTACTTTATGGTATCGTGCACCTGAATTATTATTAGGAAGTAGCCATTATGGACCAAGTTTGGATGTTTGGAGTTTAGGTTGTATGCTTGCAGAATTAGTGTTGGGCTATCCACTGTTTAGAGGTAAATCTGAATTTTTAATTTCACTAAAATTTAAAAATTAATATTTTTCAGTAAAAAAAATTTAAAAAAAATTAAATATTTCAGAAAAAAAAGAGAAAGATCAACTTGAAAAAATATTTGAGATATGTGGTACACCAACGGAAGAAGAATATCCAGAAATGAAAAGCATGCCATTTTATCATCAATTAGCACCAAGAGTTGAATATCAAAATAAATTAAATGAAATATTTGAGAATAATTCGAAGTAATTTAAAATTGAAAACAAATCTTAAAATAATGATAAATTTTATTTAATAATATTCCTGTAATTTATAGAGCTGATGAAGTAATAATGGATTTAATTAACAAACTTTTACAAATTAACCCAACTAAGAGAATTTCAATAAAAGATGCATTAAATCATCAATTTTTTAGGAATCATTTTCCTCCTGAATGTTCATCATTAGAGTAAATTTTGACTATATTTATTTCTAAATTATTTTTCATTTATTTGATTATTTTAATTTATCCCAAATTAAATATTATTTATAGTCTTCCAAAATCTGATAAAGATAATCATGAATATGAAATTAGAAATAATCGAAAACCAAATCAGTTTTTGGAAAATAATATAAATAAAAACACTACTGATAGAGGAAAAATAGCATCGCAAGATAATAATATAAATAATCAAAAAAATATAAAAAACAATTCAAATATTGTTAATAATTTCATTAATGAATCTGAGAAGAAATTCGCTGATATGCAAAAAAATTTAATTCTTAATGAAGAAAATATTTACAAATCTAAGTTACATGAATTAATTAAAAAGACTGATAATTCAGAAAATTTTTTAAACAATAAAAGGCTTAATAAAGATAAATAAGGATAAAGTTTTAAAATTAATAAAAATCTCATAAAAAATTTTTTTTCTACATTTTCTAATAAAAATTATTTGAAAATGTATTTTATTGATAATTCCATTTTTATAGTAAATCCCTTAAGTTAAATTGGTTTGAATCGCAAAAAAAATCATTAAATAAATTTATATTTTTTTATATAAAAACTACTTTATTTTCTATTTTATTTTTATCGTTTGTATACAAATGATTTGATTCTTTAATCTAACGACAAGATAAATAATTAATCATTTAAATTTTATAATTTAATAAATGGTTATTTTAATTGAAAATTATAACAATATATAAATTTCATTTTAAAATGAAATTTCACAAACTCATTTTATTAATCATCATTTTTTTGTTTATTATTAAAGGTATTAACTAAAATCTTTAACAGATATATTTTCCACTTTTTAGATTGTGAAAATGTAATTACTAAAGAAATCATCAAAAATTACTTAAATATGACTAGCAAAATAGAATCCAAAGTAATCATTATCAATTATTATACATTTTGTTTTAAATTTATTTCAAAATATTAAAGAAACAATAATTTATTTCTTTATAGAAATAATTTACAATAAATATTTTATTAATTATTTTTTATATCTATTGTAAATTCATTTTAATTTTTTTAAATATAGATTTCTGAATTAATTTTTCCTGAAAAGACTATTCAAAAAGATTTTTATGAGCTATTGGTATTTGGAGATAATGGCCAAATTGAATTTTTCAAGAAAAGGACTTATACTGGAAAAGCAGATAACTTAAGTTCAATAAACACTTGGTATGAAGAAAATCTTCTTAAAGAAGAATATTTTTTGGATCATTTGGAATGCAAAGTAAAACTTATATCAAAAAACAAAACTGATGAATTTTATGATTTAAATGAAAAAGGGGGTTTAGAAAACTTTTCAAAACTCTTATTACATAATACAACCCAAAATTTAATCCGTCAATCTGATAGTATCGTTATACTTGGCGATATGGTTTACCCTGAAAAAAAAAATTTAGCCATAAATAACATAATTTTACTTTTTAAAGACAAATGGATAAATCGTTTAAAATGCGCTTGGAACTTATTTTTTAATGTTTTACAAAAAGTTGATTTAATAAAAATTCAAAATAATACAAAAATTCAACAATTTGAAGATTTTAAAAAAATAAAAATAGATGAAAAATTAGATTTAATAGCAGGAAATCATGCTTTTGACATTGATGTGCAAATAGAGGAAGATTTCATAAAATACTTAAATTATACTAATCTCTCATATACTGATAATAGTTTAGAAATTGAAAAAAAAGCTTTTGGTGATGATTCAAAAAAAAGATTTGTATTTACTTACACTCCAAAATTCATCAAAGTAATTGGCAAACGCTTTCAAATTGAATTTTTAGATTTTAATGCGAATATTATTTCATGTCTAATAGAAAAAAACGAAGCTGATTATTTAAAATGCAATCAAAATCCCTCAGTTTTATCTTATCAGGAAGCAAAGGAATATTCAGAAAGGCTTTTTATGGCTTTTTCAAAATTTACTAAAGAAAATAAAAACAACATTAGAATATGGAAGGTAGTTAGATCACATCAACCTCCATTTAATTCAGAAGATACTGATAGATCATCAGATTATTTTTTTAGGAATATTCATTCAAAGAATAATAATTATATTATCTTCGAGTTATTAAAAAATTATAAAATTAATATTTATTTAGCCTCGCATATACACATCTCCCAAGTAATAGTTTATCCTTATTCAAGGCCTTATACTCCATTAAAAGAATCATGTAAAGAATTAGAATTAACAAACCCTCAATTTGGTTGTATGATATCAAAAAGTATTTTTTCAGAACCAATACAAATAGAACAGTGCAAAAATCATTTAAATTTTAATTTACATTTGAATCTTGAAAAAAAAGAGTTTAATCTAAATAACAGTGAAGATATGAAAGAAAATCAAATATTGTATATTTTTATTAATGGATCTTCAGGAAGAAATTTGGATGGCCTTAAATATGGTTATAATTCAAATGGGATTACATTATGGAGCAGAGCGTTTAAAGATAAATATGGTTTTGCATTCGGTTTTTCAAAAATAAATTTTAATGAAAGTTCTATAAAAGTTGAATTTTTTGAATTAGAAAATGAATCGAATAGCTTAGTAAAGACTGCAACTTTCAATATAATTAATGGGAGTTTGCCAGATATGAATAACTTAATTGGTTTAATTGATAATAAATGTTTCAATATTTCAGAATACTCCTCAATTTTATCATTTATAATTTATTCCATTATAATAATTTCTCTTATTGGGATCTTAATTTTTTTTATATTTAGGAAGATAAGAAAATATCAAAATGACAACGATTATTATAAAAATTTCCCAGATTTTAACAAAAAACAAAATCAATCACAAAAGTTATAAATTTTATATTAACTGTATCAGAAATGTTTTTTTATTATATATTAACAGATATTAACAAATCAGAAATTTTATATAAATCAGAGTTATAATAAACTGCCAATTATTAGAGGCAGTTAATTTGGTTAGAGATTATTTATAAATTTTTATGGAATTTTAATTAAAATTTAATTTAAATAAGATTAATAAATTAAATCAAATGTCTATTTGATCTTTTCTATTATTTTTAAATAAGTGATTTTAAATTTTATTCCATAAAATTTCTCTAGATTAAAATAATTCAAATGATTTTTATAATTTAAATTTAAAGAAGTTCAGAATTCCTCTTAAATAAATAATTAAATATCCTTAAGTTTTGAAATTTCATATATTTATCAATTTTTAAAATAAAAAAATAATAACAACATTATATTATTTTTCTTATATTTAGCAATTTTAATATTCATACATTTTTTACATGATCAAGTATTAAAATAGAATTAACATCATAAATTTCTACTTTAAAGATGAAAGTCAATTAAAGATGCTCTTAAGAATTAAACCAAATGATTATTTGACTTTTTTAACTTTGAGTATTTTTGCATATTTATTAATATTTTTAAAAGTATGATTTATATGTTCATTATCGTCACTATCTGATGGTGTAACTATAAATTCATCTTTCACTTTTTCTTTCGTAACTTTGATTATTTAAAGTTAATTAAAATCAAAAGAATATCATATAATTATCGAAAGCGTAAAATTTTTTATTTTAAAGTTTATTGAAAATTACTTTTTTTATATTGATAGAAGGTTCTTGAATTAAAAAGATTTCTTCTTTTCAAATTTGTCAAAGAATATTTAAAATAATCAATTTCTTTCTTCTTATATTCACTATTTAGATTCCTCAAAGTTTGTTCTATTTTTTCTTTTTCTAAATAATTTCTATATTTGTTTAATTTAATATTGGTAGAAAAATATTCTTTTTCATATGGAATATTATCAAAATTACAGCAATTTAAATGATTATTTAAATTGTTATTATTAATATTAATTTTTTCATCGGGGAAATTTTTTTTTTTTTCTTTTTCATTTTTATAATAACATGAAAAAGCTATTCTCATATTTTCTTTAGGTGGAATTTTAATTGAATCTCTTTGTTTTCCATCGTCTGATTTTCTTAGATCATTTATCAGTGAATGAATTTTCCAATTTTCTTCTATGAGCTCATTGTTAAAATCATTATTATTTTTATCTGATAATTTTAAAATAAATTTTTAATTGATCTTAAAATATTTTATATTTAATTAATTTATAATAATCATCATTTATTTTTAATTAATTAAAGAATTCGTAATTATTTTTTAAGTTTTACTCATATTTAAGATTTTAATTTCAGCCAAATTATCATAATTATCACTAAAAGCTTGAGTTGAAATTTTTCTATGATATTTATTTAGATTTTCTTCATTATTATTTGATTCAATTTTCTTTTTAATATGAAGTTGTTTTTCAAGTTCTCCATTTAAACTAGTTTTATAATCAATTATGGGATTTTTAAATGAACTGATATCACTAGTATTTTTACGTTTCTTCTTTGAGTCTTTTAATAAACCATCATTTCTTTTAAAATTATCACTTGTGGAATCCATTCTTTTCATTCTATAGGAACTTAATAGGAAATTAGTTGATTCATTTTCATCATCTAAATTGTAGAATTTACTTGAATTGTTTCTTAAATATTTAGATTCGATAAACTGCTTTTCTTTATATCTTGAAATTAAAGAATTTCGGTCATCTTCTATTTTAAAAAATAAATTTTATATTTAAAATATCATTAATTCATAATTGAAAAGCTATTTTATTAATTTTACTTTCAGGATTGTTGCTTAATAATTGTTTTTTTTGATTATACATTTTATCATTGGCTTTATTTTCGATATCAAAACTATTTAAAATGCTTGATGGCTTAATCGGGGACTTCGATTCTTGCTCAAATAAATTTATTATTTTATCAATATGATAAGGATTTCGAAAATTTTTATCATCCATACCTTCATTTGGTTTATCAATTCTTTTTCTTATTTTCGATTTATTTTCCTCTTTAAAATTATTAATTTTTTACTTTTAATTTGAAAAATTATTTTAGATTTAAAAAAATTAAATAAAATTTTATTTAGATTGAAAAAAACTATAGTAAAAAAAAATTAAATAAAAATATTTTTTATTATTGCTACTTATAGTATTGATTTTTTCCTCTTTTCTTAAATAAATTTTCGATTCATTACTTATTTCTTGTCCAAAGTCTTTTGATATATTAAATCTAATGTTTTTAATATTTAAAGCTCCAAAAATTTATCAAAAATACTATAAGCTGAAAAGCATTTAATATGATGATTAAATGATTGTTTTATAAATAGCTCTGAATTTATTTGGCTATTTGTTAATTATCAATTTTTTATAAACAAAAATTTATAATACAATTTTTAATTAACAATTTTTATAAATTTTTTTAGAAGTTATCAAATACATAATCAAAACAAGATAATTTGAATATTTTTTTATTTTTGTTAATTTTTAATTTGAAAATTTTGAAAAAACTATAATAATAATAATAATTTTTAATTAATTTTTGGAATTATAAATTTAAAAAATTTTTAAAAAAATTAAAAAGTACAACTATTAATTAATTGCTTTTATGCTTGTACATAAGTCTATTAATTTTAAAAATTTAAATTTTTAAATTAAAATTTTTGTTAAAATTAAAAGACTACCATTTAATGATAAAAATTAATAAATATATCATTCGAACATAAAAATTTAAATGATTGAAAGAATTAAATTTGAAAATATAAAATATCGATCAAAAAAAGAATACCTATTAATAAAAAATTTAACTGACAAAAATTATTTACTTATTATCTTTAGAAGAACTTTCTATATCCAAGTTTTTATTTCTTCCAATTTCTTTGAGACCCTTATTCTTTGAGTCACATAAACGAACTATATTAAATAAGTCCTCTTTTTTATTGAAATTTTTATTGTTATTTATAGATTTAAGTAAATTACTGTTTTCATCAACATTTTTTATTTTTGCGTTGAAACAGTATTTTAAGCCATTTTTGATTTTATCATTATATTTTAACGGATATTCTTTTAACTTAAGTTCAGAGCATTTTTCTTTCAAATTTTTATTCTTACAATTAATTATTACTTTGCTAAATTTATTAAAATTATTCTTATAAAAGTTTTGATGTGAAGAATACAATTTCTTTTGAAGATTCACTTTTCCATCATTGGAAAATTCTTCTAATAATAAGGTTTTCTCCTTTATAATTAATTTGTTTTCTGAAGAAAATCTATTAATTTGTTGGTTTTCAATATTAATTTGTATTTTCTCTATAAGAGGATTTTTTAAATAAAAAGATTGAGTTTTTTTCATTAAATTCAATAATTTTGGATTTTCTTTTTTGAGAGTTTTCTTTTGAGGTAAAAGTTGATTAAATTTATCTTTATTTTCTTTTTTTAATAAACTGTTTTTAAGATATTTTAATTCAGAATTATTCTTAAAGTTCATCTCTTGAGCATATTGCATATCGGGACTTGGTTGATTTATTTATATAATTTTGGTTTAATATATATATTATTGAATTAAGATAAAATGATAATTTTAGGTCTAGATTTTTATACAGCAAGATTAGTTTCTTACTAATAAATAAGGATTTTTAAAGATAATGAATAATAAATTAAAAATTCATTTTTTTAATAATTTCTAAAATTTTTAATTAGTTTAATTAATTAATAAATATTTAATTAATTAATATTTATAAGATTATTTGATTTTTCTTAAAATTCTTAAATTTTTAATTATTATATAATTAAATTGATTAAATTTTTTATTTTATGAAGTTATTTAATAT
>Ga0194116_10006930_pt1 | contig 11886 bp, 12 predicted proteins | sample TA2MahsurfametaG_4_FD_148617 | JGI IMG/M metagenome (GOLD analysis project Ga0194116, IMG submission 148617) | Freshwater microbial communities from Lake Tanganyika, Tanzania - TA2015008 Mahale S9 surface | ecosystem: Environmental > Aquatic > Freshwater > Lake | place: Tanzania: Lake... | reverse complement strand
AAATCTATTTTTAATCTATTTATTAAAATAAAAATAATTACATTGCTAAAAATAAAATATAAAAAAATAATTATGTCTTCAAATTTAAATTAATTTAAAGATGAACTAATTTTCGAACTATTTAATTAGTAGAATTAATTATTTGATAAATAGAAATAAATATTTTCAAATAAAAAAATATTTTTCAATTTTAAAATTAAAATTTGAGAATACTTTTCATTGCAACTATAAAATATTTTTAAAATAATAAAATTTTATATCTTGAATATAGAATAAAAACTCCATATGTTTATGTAATCAGTCGAAGCAAATAAAAGGTTTATTTTATTAAAATTTTGAAAAATTTAACTGTCTTACTTTATTAAATTAACTTATATCCTGTAATTAATTATAATATAATTTAATTTATTGATTCTTCTTTTTCTTCTTGGATTTTTCAGCGGCTCTATCAAGCTTACTCAAAAAGTAAATAATTCCAAATATAAATACTGCAAATACTCCAAGAAGATAAAAAGTTTTTACTTCTCCACTAATTTCGGATAAATTAAATCCTAAAATACTCATAGTTTTTGCAGCGTTTTGCTGTCTTTCTCTACTTAATAATGTAAATTCTTCTCTTGCTTTATCCAATTTATTAAATAAAATAGTTTGTTCATGAGTGAAATCTAAGTTGACACTACCTCCTAAAGGTTTAAATTTTGTATATTCAATAGTAACTAAAACTTCATATGATTCATGCCAGTCTAAATCTACAACTGTTAGATTATTGAAAATTCCTTTGACGGTTTTTTCATCTATTCTATTCCAACAACTTGAAAGCATTTCAGCTGATAATTTGTTAGAAAAGTGTTCTTTTGGAACCATGTAGCTTTCTGCTAGTTTTGCTATTATTTGCTTTTATTTTAATTAATTTATCTCATAATGTTTCTTTAATAATTATTTCTTGAATTATAAAAATAAAAAATTTGGAATTTTTGATTATATCCTCACCTCATCTTTTTGGAATTTTCTACTGACTAATTCAACACACGCAAGAATTTTGTCTTTTTCAAAAGAAGTCATCTCTTCTCCATTAATGGAAGTTTGGGATTGTGAAAGAATGGTAATGAAAAAGCTTAAGAAGCATGTAAAAACTAAGTAGACCGCTTTCATTTTTATATATATTTTTTTATTAAATTAATTGATCTAAGTTAAATAAATATTGCATAAAATTTTCGAGAAATTTGCTGATAATATTGAAACAGTGTATCAAAATAACTTACTTAGTTGAAAGAAATTCGATTTAATTATTGAAAAAACTATGTTTTGTTGTTCAATTTCGATAAAAAGGTGTTAAAAAATTATAAAATTCCAGAGAGAAACCTCAATTCTTTATTTTTTAATTTAATTTTATTCTTATAAAATGTTAAAAAAAAATTTATTTTTTTATTTTAATTTAAAAATAATAAAAAATAAAATTGAAACTAAATGTAAAACATATATCAATATTTATGCATTCAATTTATCCCATTCTTCATCCTCATTTTTCTTTTTTAATGAAATAATAATTTTTGCTTTGAATATTTTTGCTTTTGATTCCTCAGGCATTATTTTTTGAAATAGCTTTTTAATACTCATTAAATAAGGATCTGAATTGGGAACATCAACTTTAAGGTCAAATGATCTTTCCTGAAAATTAACGTTAATACAATCATCACTAATATGATCCTTAATATCAGTTGGAATTTCTATTTGTATCTTTACAAATTTTTCATCATTATAAAATGAATATTTTGTGAATTTTTTTGGTTCTTTAATTATTTCAATAGTTTTAGAACTTTTCTCCAAAAGCACTGGATCTCCACCAGTGATAATTCCAGGGCCTTCTATTATTTTACCTTGTTCTTGTTCTCTATTTTCGAATTTTCGGCCATGAGCATAATAATAGGAAAATTCCCCTTTGGATTTTATATTATGCTCTAACGCTGAAACATTTTGTGAATGGTTGCTATCAATTTTATTATCTTTTGTTTCTTCCATAATAAGTTTTTAAATTTTTAAATTATAAAATTTTAATTTTATTTTTCTCAAAATCACAAAAATACTTCAAATCTAGAAAACCTGATCAAACTTAATAAAAATTCAATTTTTATAAATCTTTAAAAAGATTAATTTCATAAGCAATCATTTTAAACTAAATTTCTTTCAAATGAAAAGTTAAACAATAATATAACCAGATAAATCTTAATTTAAAAATGATAAAATAATATACAAATAGAAATATTATAAAGAAAAAATGAGCGACGAAGATGTAAATATGGATGAAAATATGGAAATGGGAGAAGAAGGAGATCAACAAAATATGGAAGGAGGAGAAAATCAAGAAGAATTACTAAAGGATCCAGTTAATCCACTAAAAGCAGATTTATTGAAAAAGTCCCTTTCAAGAATTTCAAAGACTTATAGTATGAAATTTTTATAACTTATTCTTTTATTTTTTATTTTATATTCGTTTTAACAAATTAATTTATTTTAAAATTTACAGATGGATTATCATATGCTTTTACAACCTTATCTATAGTCGAAAAAGAACTTGATGATATTGGTGAAGAAATAGGAAATTTTTCCCATTTAAGAGATATTAATTTATCTAATAACAAATTCAGACACATAAGGCCACTCGAAAACATTAACTATTTAGTGAAATTAGATTGTAGCAAAAATGAAATTAGAGAAATGGATATATTCAAGAGCATCGAAAAATTACAATTTTTACAAATTTTAAATTTAAGCAATAATAAAATCAAAGAACTTCCAGAGTTAAATTTAGGTTCTTTAATTGAATTAAATTTGGAAGGGAATCTTATTGATAAAGCCACTGAATTCAAAGGATTACCAAAATTAAAAAAATTAAATTTGAAACAAAATAAATTAAAAGATTGCATTGGTTTAATAAATTGTCCAGAGTTAGATGTTTTATATCTTGTAAATAATTATAATGATTATTCAATTTAATTTCAAATTTTTCAATTATTATATTTTATTTAATAAAATAGACAGAAAATAATTTGAAAAGTTTAACTGGATTAGATAATATGCCGAATTTGAGGAAATTGAGATTAGGAAATAATAAATTTGTAACTATTGATTTTGTTCCTAATTTGCCAAGTTTACAAAAAATAGATATGAAAGAAAATCAAGTTGCAAAAGTTATTGAGTTCGGAAAATTAAAGTTTCCAAATCTATTTAAAATAATCGTTTCGGCAAACCCTTGTGCAGAAGAATTGGGAGCTGGATTGAAAATAGATATTATAATATTATTCCAAGATTTTAATCTAAAATTTATCAATAAAGAAGAAATTACAAAAGAAGAAAGAGATGAAGCTTTTAATGTGAAAAATGAAAGAATTAAAAAAGAAGCAGAAGTATTTGATAACTTATTATCCTTTAATTATTTTTATTTATTATTGAATCATCATAATAATGAAATTAGGAAAGAGAAGAGCGTCTTAGACTAGAGAAAGAAAAACAAGAAGAAGAAGAAAAAGCTAGATTAGAAATGGAAGAAAAATTGCGTTTGGAGAGAGAAGAGGCTGAAAAACTAAGACTTGAAAATGAAGAAAAGCAAAGAGAGGAAGACGAGAAAAATAAACAAGAAATTCCTGATATGAAGGATTTAGGGAATATTAGTGGAATTGACGGAGGAATGGATGCAGGGGATAATATACAAGGAGGAGATTTCGCCGATGAAAACATGGGAGAATAAAAAATTATTTAAATTAAAATATTTTTGAATTTTAAATGGATTTTTAAAAATTATTTATTTTCACAATGTTTGATTTTAAAAAAATATATTTATAGCAGAAAACTCATTTTAATTATTTTTAAAACAAATACTATTTAATTTATTTTTAAAATTAATCGGCTTATGTATAAGCACAAAGCTATTAATAATAAATATATTAATTTCTACATTAAAAATTTTTATCCTATAGATTTAAAATCTTAATTGAGATTTTTACTAAAGATTTAGTTAAAGATTTATTGTAAATTTAAAATTTAAGTAATAATTGAAATTAAGCAGATAAACCAAAATAATTAGATAAATTATTAAATTCTTGGAGAATTTTTAAACTTATCAATCTTTTAAATAAGAGATTTTCCTATATAAAATTTAAAAATATTTTTTTTCATCAACTTGATTTAAAATTATATTGGAGTCTTATAAAATATAGAATTAAAGTTACATTTCAATTAAAAAGAATCCTAATTTTAAATTTCTAAAATAATTCAAATTTGAATTTATAAATTAGCGTCTTTAAAATAAAACTTATTTTAAATTATAAAAATTGATTAATTTTTATATGTAAATTAAAATTTTTTTTCATCGAATAGCCATTTTTAAATCATCTAATTTCACTGAAATTTCAACCAATTTACTTTTTAATTCATGAAAGGCATCCATTACTATCTGCTCCGCTTTTAATGATCCAATAGACTCTATTTTAAACAAAAACTTATTTTTCTTCGCACCAATTTTTATAACTTTACTCCTATCAAATCCAAAGGAATCAACTTTAACTAAGCATTCTTCACAATAACTGCAATTCATAATATTCTCTATTTCGATGGTTTTTTTCATTTCATCCAATTTAAAAACTCTTGTAGGACAACTTGCTACAAAGTCTGATTTTTTCTCTAAGCTTAATTTATCCAAATTGTTCGCTTTATCAAAAAATTCAATCTCAGGAACATGTTGCATAATGACAGAAGAAACAGGCGACCATTTTGAATGTTCTTTTCCTATTCCTTTTTTAGCAATCATATTAATATCTAATTCTTGGTTTTTCCTCAATTTGCAAATTAAAATCGGATCTTCATTTTCATATTTTACAGGTCCTACGTTTGACTCAGGATTGATGCTCTGAATATGATCAGTGGTAATTTCCATTGACTCTTCAATGCATTTTTCCTTGAGCGAAAATTGAACAGAACACAATTCACAAAATTCATTACAATTGCATTTTCTAGAATATTCATATTTTGATATACTTGAGCTATTTAAAGGGATCAAGCCTAATCTATGTGAAATAAATTCATCAAAAAGAGGAGATGTATTTGCTCTAATATTAACCATATCTATTCCCATAGTAGGGACTTCAGCTATAATCACTCTCCTGAGTGAATTTGCAAATGATAAATCAGCATTTGTTAGATAAAATTCTAAATAGTCATCATCAAGCTTAATAAGTTCTATTTCTGGATTGTATCTGCCTTCTCCAAACCATAATGTCATATTTTAAATAATTTGGAAATTTTAATTTAAAATATTATAATTCTTTTGAACTAAAATTTACAAATTAATTTTCATAAAAATTTATATTGTATTTCAAAATTAAACTAATCAAATAATTTGTTTTGCAATTTTTTAACTTAAAAACCTAAAAATATTATATAGATAATTATAGTTATTTTATAGATTAAAAACTTTGTTTTTGCTTCTGATTTTCATTTTTTAAAGGAATTTTAAAAAAATTTTTAAAATTTAAAATAAAATTATTTAAATTAATCATTTATAAATTCAATTTCTCAATTATAATATTTTATCATAATCAAGAATATCTGTTTTCTTAACCCCTCTTAATGATATTAATTTATCAAAATCTTCTTTTGACTTATCTTCAACAAAGCTTTTGTAAGCTTCTCCCATTTGATTCACTTTACTTCCAAGACATTTTAATCTTGAATCAATTTTTCCAAATTCTTTTTTAATAGCTTGATTTAAACTAAAATATCATAATAAAAATAAATGAATATATTTAGATTAAATTTTCAAAAAAAATAGCACATATATTGAAATACCAGATGTAATTAAAATCATTTTCTCCTGTTCCTCTATTTATATTTGCTCCACTTATTTTATTATATAAATTTGTGACATTTTGCTTAATTTCAAAAATATCAATTAACATTTTCTCTGCTCCTGAGTCATCAATTTTTTTTATTTTATATAAATTCATCAGGAAACATTCTGTTATAATTTTTGGTAAGCTATTTAAAAAATGATAACAAAAGTTATCTGCAATAATATCCTTAAAAGAATTAAAAAGGTTTTCAATTTGTTTGGCAAAGGAATTAATATAATGAGATGAATCTGTATCAACTGCTAAATTTACCCAAATGGCTTTTGATAGGCCTTGATTAAATTGATCATTAGCAATAGATTTGATCCAGTTCATAATGACATCGAATGCGATTTTGTAACTCTGCTTAATGTAATCCAAAACATCATCATAAAATATTTGATTTTTATATTTTTCTTCAATTTTATCTCTTAAAGAATCTATTAAAGCATTTATAGTTGTAATGCAATAATCACATGTATTTATAATATAAGCAACATGTTTAATGTCTTCTTCTGTAAATTTTTCTTTTTCCTTTTGAAAGTCTTTTAAATATTCTTTACTTAATTCTTTGAATTTCGTAATTTTATTGATAAAGAGAACATTATCAGTATAATATCTGAAAACATTCTTAAAAATTTTCGCTAAATCAAAGAATGTTTTTGATTTAGAAAATGTCAAGCAACGATTCATTGCTTGTTTAATATTATTGAATAAATGTAAAGATGAAACATATAGCTTTCCTTCAATTCTATCATTTTGTTTAAGAGAATCAATTATATCCTTCAATTTTTTTTCCTCTATTTGAACATAAGAAATCATATAAGGATCAAAACTTTCAGATATAATTCCTCTCACTCTAAAAAGAGAATATTTGACAGAGCCATTTGGATCAGGCCTATCTCGTGTAATATTATCAATTCTATTATCATATTTTGCCTTTATTTCTTCAATTGAAGAAGAGTTATTATTTTGTACATTATTGGTATTTTTATCCAAAGATTCTTTACTTGTTTCAATTCCTTGCAATGAAAGTACATTTAATTGTTTATTCGGATTTGAAATTTTTGAATTATTGAAATTTTCAAATTCATTTACAAGATATATATGTAAGTTATTTTCAAAATTTATAGTATTATTCAAAACTCTCACAAGAACATCTACATCAATCTTTGCTTTTTGATTGGTCTCATCAAGAGAATATCCTAGCATTTCGTTAATGTGGAGTTTTGTTATTCTGCAAAAATCTTGACAAAGTTGTGATTTATATCCCCAAGATTGAGGAAAAATGCAATCATATAATTGATTATATTCTTTGAGAATTCTCTTTAACCATTCAAATCTCCTTTCAGAATCTGAAAATTCTACAGCATCTTCTTTTTTTGGGTCAAAAAGTTCTTCGTATGGTGTAAGCTTAAATTGAGTAAACCAAGTTTTTAAGGATTTTATTGCATTATCACCTATAGCATTGATTGCTAGACAAGCTTCGTAAAGGACTTCTGAATTATTAGGTGCCAAGTTTATAAAATTCTTGAATTCATCTAAAATTGATGCCAATAAGTTTGCGCATAGACTATCTTTTTTGAGAAAAAGCTGATTAATCTGAGTAACATGTTTATATTCCACAAAGTGTTCTAAGATGTCGTTGGAAGCAGCAATTGCATTTGCCGCTTCTTTGAAAGATTTGTTTTTGACGAAATGTTCTAAATTTTCTAATCCAGTGATAAGTATAATTAATCTATTTAAAAATATTGAATTTTCATTTATTATAAATAATTAAAATTAATTAATCTTGTGAAAAGAGAGAAACGATCTTTTCTACAAAAGTTGAATTATATTAAAATATTTATACTTTGTTAAACTGGAAATTGTTATAGTTATATTGTTTCTTGCATTATCAAGATTTTTGATATCATTACAAATCATTTTTACTGTGGTCTCGTTAATATCAGTGTTTGCCTTTATATCTTTTACTGAATTAATAATATCTATAACATCATTATTCAATTCCCCCATAAATTTTTTTAATTCATCATTATACATGGCTCTTTCACACATTAAATTATCAATTTCTTCATCTTTATCAGAAATTTGCTTCTCAATATCTTCTATTAATGGACCTAGTTTCTCTAAACTATTATAATCTGTGAATTTTTCATTTAAATAAGAAACTAAATCAAAATTAGGGTCTTCTAATGAGTCATTAGAATTCAAATACGTTTTTATCATTGAATAAAATTCAGGAGAAATTTCATTTTCTTCCATTATTATTACTTAAAAATTCTATATTAAATTATCAAAGTTCTTCAAATCTATTTTGTGAAATTTATTTTTAGAGTCTTTTATATGTTCAGCAATCCTATTCATTAAATATACCTTTGAAATAAGAAATTATAAATATTTCCACTTAATATTAAGGCTATTAATAGATACCAGATGAGATTTAAAAAAATTAGTTTTAATTATTTCTTTTTATAAGAATTTTTCTTGCTTTAAAATCTTATAAAGAAAAACATTAACAATCTAAATTTGAAATAAATATTATATAAACACTAACAAATTTTTTGTCTTATTAATATAAAAATTTAGATTTTATTAAATATTTCAATTCCTTAAGAGCTTAATTATAACTCTGTTTAAAGATAAAAAATAAATTTATTTTCAAAAAATATCTCCTTTTAGTTTATTGAATATGAAAATATTTAAAAATGATCATATTTTAATTAATAAGTTAATAAGTAAATTTATAAATATTCAATTTTAATAAATTTTAAAATTTGAATTTTATAGACTCAAATACGAAAAACCAAATTTTTTTATTATAAATTTTTTATATATTAATCTTTAGTATTAAAATTTTGAAAATAAATGGATTATCGAAAAATGAAAATTAAAATGAATTCTTTATTGATATTCTGCTTGATCCCCATAAAGGACTCTCTCGAAAAGTAATTTTGTTCGCTTTCTATCTTTATCAATAGGCTTTTTTTGAGTCATCGAAAGTAAAATCTCTCTTTTCTCCTCAATTAATTCTTTCATAAAAAAATCAATAGAATTTTCTATCATAAGAACCCAAACGTTTACAGGTCTAACTTGTCCATTTCTATAAACTCTAGCTATTGATTGATCATAGACTGCAAAATTCCACCAAAGGTCCATCATTATAATATTATTTGCACAAAATAAATTTAATCCATAACTTCCCAAAGAAAATGTTAAAAACAAAATTTTCACTGTTGGATCATTTCTAAATCTTTCAATTATTATTTCTCTTTCAGTTTGAGATTTTCCATTAGTAAGTTTAACATAGTTAATATTAAATCCTTTCAATTTCATATAGAGTTCAATTTGAGTAAACGTTTCTTTAAAAAACGAAAAAATGATTATTTTTTCATCATTAGGAATTTTCTTCACTATTTCAACTGCACGTATTATTTTTGTGGAGCTAGTTTCTTTATTAAGACCATTAAATAGCCAATGCTTTACTTCTAATGGTATTGAAATTTCAATTTCATCTTGAATTTTTTGAAAATCTATTGTTCCTTGAGCTTTTCCATTAGATTCTTTATTACTATTTAAAAGAAGAGGGTGGATACATATTTGCCTAAACCTCATTATAACCACTAACATACAAGATATTTGCTCGAATGCTTCATAATTTCTTTCATATGCCTTTTTATAGGAAGTTCGATAATAATTATAAAATGCTTGTTCTTCTTTGGAAAAAGGCAATACTTCTTCAAAAATTTCTTTACCTGGTAACTCAATTAGTGTATGAAGATTCGGCCTGTAGAATATATAATTCATATAATCTTCAATTTCTTCAATTTGGTAAATTTTCATACCCAAAAACATTAATTGAGATTTAATATCATCTTTTTTGTTCATAATAATATTGCCTGTTAAACACCATTTTTTTTTTGATATTAGATACATCAAAGATAAAAATGTACTGCTTTTAATATTGGAAAATTTATGAGATTCATCACAAATAATATTTTCATACACAAATTCAAAAAGTAATTTGTCTCCTTTTAATGTACTATAATCAGGCTCTTTTCTTGGGACTCGTCTGCAATCAATGCTTATAATTCTTTCATTATATCTTGTTATTACTTTTTCAATAAAGTTATTTTTTTTTGACATATTTAATACAAAAGGATAGGTTGTTATTATTACTTTTACTTTTTTCAGAATATCAATTGTAAATTTGTTTAATAAACTTGGTTTATTTTCAAATAAAACTGCATACATTCCTTCACTTTTAGGAAAAAATTTTTCAATTTCTTCAGTCCAAACTGACAAAATAGCTTTTGGAACAATTATCATTGAAGGCCTTTTTGTCTTATTGTAATCATACATAACTTTACATAATGTCGAAAATGTTTTTCCTGCTCCCATTGGAAGGCTTATTATACCACCTTTAGGAGAGCCAAATTTACCGAGACTTTTTTCTTCAATCCATGACAGCAATTCCTTTTGATAATCTTTTAATGAAAATTTATTGAAAAATTTATATTCAGGATTAATTTCTTCATCATCCCATTTGACTTTTAATTTGCTATTTCTATTATTTTTCTTTTTAACATTTTTAGCTGTATTTGAATTGGAGTTAGTCTTGTAATAGCTTTTTTCATTTATATTTATTTCTTCAAGATTTTTGAAAAGATCATTTTCCAATTCTTGATTATGTTCTTCAAGATAATAATCATCATAAATTCCATTTTCATCCGCTTGAAAGGCATCATAATATAAAGGATTCAAGTTGTTTAAACTCATTGGAATTTGTGATTTTACTAAACCATCATCATGATGAACAGTATTTTTTTTTTCAATTTTTATTGATTTGCCGACTTTAAAAAAGTTAGAATCCAATCTATATCCCACCTTTTTTTTTTTCTTTTTATTTTCAGTTATATCAGTTTGTTCTTCATTTCTATTATTTTGAAATTCACTATTGCTAAAATTCGAACTTAAAATATTAATTTTATTTTTAATTTGAGTGCCATAATTATTGTCATAAAAATTGCTAAAAATTGATGAATCTTCAAATGAATCATTTATAGAATTAAAATCATCGGTCATTTTATTTAAATCTTTTAATTGATTTACATAAAAATTTTTCGTTTTTGAATCATTGTCATTGAAATTGCTATTAGTGTCCAAAAAAGAATTATTTTGCAACCTAAAAGCGTTTTCTTTAATATCTTCAAACTCTTCATCATCTTCATATAAATTTTTTCCTTTTTTTTGGTGAGATTTCAAATTTTTTGAATCAAGATTGTTTTTTATTAAGGGCTCAGTTTTAAGATCTTGAATTGAAGATAAATTGAAATTATTGGTATTTAAAACTTTAACTTTGTCATATGTTAGTTTTGATTTCGTTTTTATTTTTGTAAATTTTTCTAAATGATCTTCGCAAGATTCACTTTCACTAACATTTTCTTCTCTTGCTTTCTTATCTACAAAAGAAACTTCATTTTGATAATTAATTTTTTCTTTGCTAAATTTCTTTGAATTTGGGATTTCATCAAGGGTTATGGAAACATTATTATTATTTGCGTTTTTAATATTTGAATTAAAAGAAGTTTTAGAATTCAGTACTTTTTTAGATAAAGAGGATATGGATATATTATCTTTTATTGATTCATTTTCCAAATTTGATTTCAAAGATTCTGGATTTTCTTTTGTTTTATTATTGTCTCTTACTTTTTTTGAACTTGTGTTCCTTTTAATTGTTATTAATTCATTTAAGTTTAAATTCTCCTTCAATAATTCATTTGCGAAAATATATTCATTATTTTCATTTTCTTTTTCTATCAAATCTTCAACTTCCAATGATTTTTTGTTCTGAGGACTTTTTTCGAATAATTCTTTTTTAATTTCAATTAATTTCAGTCTTGCAAAACTATTTTCAATATCAGAATTATATGTGTTTATTTCTTTATTTAGAAAACTATCTTTTTCATAACAAAGGTTTCTCTTTGAAAAGGATAGATTTAAG
>Ga0194116_10006929_pt1 | contig 11886 bp, 10 predicted proteins | sample TA2MahsurfametaG_4_FD_148617 | JGI IMG/M metagenome (GOLD analysis project Ga0194116, IMG submission 148617) | Freshwater microbial communities from Lake Tanganyika, Tanzania - TA2015008 Mahale S9 surface | ecosystem: Environmental > Aquatic > Freshwater > Lake | place: Tanzania: Lake... | reverse complement strand
CAAACTGGCATGTAAGCGGCGGGGGAGAATGTCCGCTTCGAGTGGGCTTGACAGAGAGTCCATCCCGACCACCGGAGGAATTCTTTCCGGCGACCGTAGTCGTTTGGGACTCACAGATCGATTTAGCCATAGTTCGTCTGCAGAGTTCCACAGGAGCGCCCTTTGTGCCGCCGGGTCGAAGGCCCATAGAAATTTCAGAGTCTGAGGCTCGGCTCGGTGATGCTGTCAAGCTCCTTGGCTATCCGGTGGTGCGAGAGGATCAATTTGAAACTGGGGAGAGATACACGTTGACATTGACTGACGGGTCGGTGTCTGGCACAGAAGATTTCGGCGAACGACCCGGCTACAACCCAACGGATTCAAGATCGAATCGGTACGAGGTATGGGGCGAATACATAAAGCACACCGCAAAACAGAATGGCGGAGTCAGTGGGGGCGGTGCCTTCAACTCCAAAGGGGAACTTGTTGCGATTCCGACGGCTGGTGGAGAAAAACTTGAATTGATGCGCTCGGTGCGGTTTGCCAAAGTTCTCATTGATCAGATGTCCAAGTAGTGCACACCTGTTGCTCTTTCAATTGTCGTCCGCAGGAAGAGCTATGGCGGTAACCCCTCGAGCGAACATGAGATAGAACCTGCATGAATGGCCTCGTTAGTCGACGATCTCTCCTTACGGCAATCCTTGCGGGGGCCGCACTCGGAGTTGGGCTCTTTTGGGTTGACAGTCAACTGATTGAGCGAGTTGGCGTGGTTGAGATTGGGATCGCATTCGATCCTGGAACTGATGACCCCGCAAACACGACCACAACGAACTCCCAATCCGTGGCGGCGACGACGATCCCACAGGCCGATGCGCCAAGTCGGCCAACAACAACACTGGCCACAACCACGACCACACAGGTGCCAGTCACGCTTCCTGAGAACATCAATCAGTCATGGCGAGATGAGGTGCTCTTCCTTACGAATACCGAACGACTAAAGGAGGGTCTTGAGCCGCTGGCTAGTTGCAACAATCTTCACGTGGCGGCACAGAATCACTCATTTGCGATGTATGACCAGAACTTCTTTGAACACGACAACCCAAACACTGGAGACGATCCAGCGACTCGTGCCGAAGAAGCAGGATACGGAACCTACGTAGGAGAAAACATCGCGATGGGTCATCAAACGCCCAGGCAGGTTGTTCGTGCATGGATGAACTCCTCCGGACACCGTGCGAACATCTTGGGGAGTTATTCGCATCTAGGTGTAGGAATCACACGTGGCGGCTCGGGCACGTACGGCGACGGTGACTGGTTCTACTGGGTACAGAACTTCGGGTCTGGCGGCGAATGTGGATAAGTGGACTCGATGATCCCTAAGTCGGAAGCGAACTTGGTGGAGGGTGGTCAGTCACAGAGGTCTAGAAGATATCAAGCCAGGAAACTCTGGTACACCCTTTGAGTGTTGGCAGCGGCGCATCAGATGGGTGCAAGGTTGGCCCGAGTATGTCGGTTTAGGGAAGTCGTCATCTATACTCGTGCAAGGGTCGCGTCAGAAGGGGTACTGTCAGTGTCATCCAATGAATCGATGCAGACAGAGATGGATCTGCTTGAGTCCGAACTGAACGACTCTCGGTCGAAAGATGACAGTCCAGAAACAAATAGTCTGCTTTCCCATCGTGTTTTTCGGGTCGCATTCACTGGTCTTGGTCTTGATAACATCATCGTGCATTTGCGCCCGAATGAACTTGTTTCGGAGCGCATCTTTCACGATGGCATCAACAAACTAGAAGAATACATTGCCAAAATGTGGAGCAGTCCGTCTGAAGGACTTATCAGGTATGCCATGATCGAAAATGGTTCGAGCCTTTATGAAATCGTCACGGCGTCGAAATCGATCTCGCGCCATAGCCATTTCACCCCCGCGTTGCAGGCCGCATTACGTCGTGAAGAGCACCATATTCGACAACGCCTGAGATATGTGCGTCTCTTTGCGCTACGAATGCAATGGGCGGAACTCTCAAGTCGACTCGATTCCGGCAAGGAGGATCGAGCTTCATACCAACCTTCGGGAACTTTCCAAAGGACGGAGGCGTCCCACGGTTTAGCAGCAGCACGTCGAGGTCGGAGATCACCAATGCGGCGAGCCGTCCTTTTGGCGCTGTTTCTTTTGATCTTCCTGACAGCTCTCGTACAAGTCTTTGGAGAAAGCGGTGGCTAACAGAATAATCCACCTGACGAAGTGAAACGAGACCTTCAAGTCACAGTGTTGGCGGGAGCGGTCCTTTACGGTCTGGTTTGCCTCGCGGGGACGCTATCTCTTTGGATTGTGGGCTTCTTTTTCGTCTCTAGCTTCTTCGCTTTCATCTACATGATGATGAACAGTGGATGGCGTGGAATCGGCACAATGCTGCTGGCAATGATTCCAGTGATCGGCGCCCTTCTTGCCTTGGATCGAATGATGCGAAAGGCATGGCGCCAGGTCTTGGCTGGTTGGTTCTTCTATGCATACCCGCTTTTCACGGCCTTTGCTCCAACTGGATACCGAGTCGGCGGAGCTTTCTTGGGGGCATTTCTCTGGTGGGCCTTCTTCTCATTCGCAAAGAGTGTTCGGCTGAATCCCTCAAAGTCGTTTCTCATGATGTGGGCACTTCCCACAACCACGTTCTTCATGATCGCGGCTGTAGTGGTTCCATTTGTTGGCGCGTTCGCAGACATTGATGTAGATTCGCCAGACGAAGGCTTTGATTATGCAAATGGATTGTCTGACGACATGACGGCTTCGAGCCTGGACGGCAGTAGTACCTATGGCGCATGGTCCCAGTTTGGTGAAAGTGCAGACACATTGAGCGGGTTTTCAGGGGCGGGCGATGGCACGATCGGCGAGACGGGGCTGCTCTTCGAATCGGTCCTGAGGTCTGACAGTGACATCGATTTAGCAACAAGCTCGATGACTGAAAGCGGTACTGGGCCTGGTGGGAGCCAAGACGTGAATCTTCAGGAAAGTATGGTTTCGAGAATTGAAGAGATTCGCCTGGATCCTGTTACGGGAGTACAGCACATCCAAACATCTGATGGAACAATCAGCTTGGATTACAGCGAGGTCTCGGGGCGTCTGACGGGTAACTCGCCGAACGGCACTCCGTTAGAGATTTGGACCGACCAAGTAACCGGTGAGGTCCACATCTCAAACGACAATCAGACGACCTCCTTTAGGCATGACCCGACAACGGATTCGTGGCTGTCTGTTTCTCAGTCGGGTACGACGAGGGTGGATACTGATCCCATAACCGGCGAAATGCGAGTCCACTCGCCTGAAGGAGTGGTGAAGTTTCGAGTAGACCCCTTTAGCAACCGAATCATTCCGAGTTAGTGACTCGAGAGCCGTTATCGAAGACCGCTGAACTCAGGGCAAACTAGTCTCGACCATCCGGCAAGGCTTGAATACTCAACCAAGTGTCCAATTCGGCTTCGAATCTCGTCCGCTTGAACTTCGTAGATTTCACGTATCTCATTAGTCCATATACCACTCTTGAAATTCTTGCGAATTTCTTTTGCGTCGTGCTTTGTGAAAGCTCTTCCTTGTAGCGCCGCGAATGTGGCAGATCGATTAACCGCATAATCAGCATCCCACTTTGCTGCGTCAAAATCCCGCTTTAGATCACTTACTGCCGTGGCCATTGTGTGCGCATCAATCGGCGGTTTGTACTCGGTGGCGGGCAACGAGAACGCCATAACCCGATCACCCAGGGTTGCAATGAAGCTGGGTGTGAGCTCGAAGATAGTTGGGTTTCTCCACACCCGCTGAAGCTGCTGTTCAAGAGCATCTTCGCGAATCATCTCAAGAATCTCCGTGACTGCTTCTAGCGTTTGGCGATCGGTGGGAAGATAAACAAGAAACTCATTGAAGTTTGAACCGAAGAAGTGTTCCGGAGCCCCAAAAATTGTGTTGACTGCACCGATCAGATCGCTTAATGCCGCGAAAGGCAGTGAGTCGAAGTACCGCGAGGAGGTTTGATTAAAGTCACGTCTTTGCTCATTGACAAGCTGATTTATGCGGCTTGCGTCTTGTGCATAAGATCTAAGAACTCCGCATGCACGATCAAACTGATCGGAAAAGCCGACCTGCTCACTGTCCAAACCCCACGATTGGGTTCCATCCAAGGCTGTTGTCACAGTGACTGTCTTACTGCGTTACGAAGTCGATTGACAGCAGATTCTGAAACCCAGTCATTGACGACCCAGCCCATCTTCCTTTGAAAACGCGTAACCAGAAGAGCTCGGGGCTGAAATGTGTCAAAAAGAAAGTCAGTGAGAATCTGAAAATCGGACTCAAGATATTTTCCCTTCGCGTTCCGCCTTCGAGCCTTCTCGGCATCCTTGACTGACCCTATGCCTCGCCGAGCCATGATGTTTCCAACCATCCCTGAATTCATGACACTCTGATTTGTGAGTTCTTGGAAAGCCACAACTCTCTCACTGAATTGTGCCTCGTTTACGTCGGTCATCGGCAATGCGCTCAGTGCTCTAGTGGCAATGAAGTTCATCACTTCAAGCGCATTGTTCTCAGACTCTAGATATTTGTCTTCATCCGACAGAGCTAATTCCATCAGTGCAGTGTGCGATGCATGATCGAGACCTTCGAGGATTTCACGAAGGAAATCCAACACGGCTTCGTCAGAGTCCCTTTTCCCAGCAAACACTCTTAACGCAAGTTTTACCCCTATCCCATCACGTGGATCGTTGTGTAGATTTCGCGAATCGGCAGTGGCAAACTTTCTCAACTTCTCGAAAGCGGGTCCACGATTGCCGATGTCCCGATATGACGATCGAAAACGTGAGAGCAACTTCCGAAACTGAAGAACGTGGTCAGTTGATGCCCCAAATACTTTCGTGCTGCCTGTTAGGTACGGCAGTAAAGTGTCAACTAGTTGGTCAAATTCATTTCTAGGCAGACTCTCACTCATACCCTGTACGGTATGGAGAGTTAGTCGCTAAGTCAAGACCGATCTCTTCAGCAGCTTTATCACTTGATGTCAAGAATCAGCGCTTCACAGCTCACCGCACAGGGGCGATGATTTCGTCGGGCGCAACACCAAGCACACCGGGTCACCTGTGGTATCAGCTCGACGTATCGTCGTTCTTTCCGTCGTCTTCGATGTCGCCCATCAGGTTGTCGAAGATGAACTGGGCGAACTCGTCGAGCTCTTCCTCGGTCATCTTGTCGACCGGCTTCTTTGGCCTGAAGTACTTCTTCTTGGGGTTCTCTTTGGTCATGATGTCTCCTTGGTGTTGTTGGAGACGCGACGAGCACCATTGACTTTGCGCTCGTAGCGCCGCATCCCCCTTGCGGGAGGCACCGTGGCTTGGTTGCTCGGTTGCCGACACCTCTATTGAGGTATCTCTTGATGCACTTCTTACGTTAGGTCAGGGGAAGCATACTGTTGTTCGATGGAGGTGAATGGATATCTCCTAATTCCGGGTGCGCATTTCGCCGGTGCGCACCTTATGAATCTTGTTTTGACGGGAATAGATCTCTAATTCGGTAGATCAGTTACGGCTTCACCAGCACTTTTGCCCAGCAAGTTTCTTCAGGAGTTCGACGGGGGCATGCACGCATTAAAGCGAAGTTTTGGTCCATCCGCTTTGTGATTTCGAGTAAGTTCATCGACTCGTTCGCGTCGAACAGGGAATGCCGTTATCAGTTTCAGGGGACCTTCAAGCAATCCAACCTGATACACCAGCAAATGAGCCTCTTCGGACGACTCATGCTCGCGTGTGGCTGACGTGCCGTTTTCAAACACCTGCCAGCGGCTATGCCAGCGGTGATCGGTGCAGTGTTCCTCAAACCTGCCGACCTCTGAGAACTGCCGAGTGTGGGGCGCACTCGGTACCAGTTCCGAGCCGATACCCGGCAAAGTTTGGAGAGCCTCAGTTAGAAATCGCAGAAACGTAGTGGTTTCAGACAAAAACAGCGAGTTGGTGTCGCCGAAGAACCGGCTTATCGCGCCGGAGGTCCAACGGTGTCGCTTCGTTAAGTGCAGGGGCAGGTCCTCAGTCGATAGCAAGTATCCATAGGTATGAACCACCCCCGACGGTGCACAGGACTCTGAATAGTCGAGACCTGATAGGGCCGCAAAAATCTCAAGGACTTTCCGCGGAACAACTTGTGCCTGGCAGAAACCCCATTGTCTGTAGAGCAAAGGATCCCTGAGATCGTTCAGAAGCGAGTCGCCTAACCCTTCCGCCAAGGTGTTGAGAGCTTCCGGCAACGTGTTCTTGCCTGCCAGCACATCTCTGGTTACTGCCAGTGCCCGCTCGTCAAGTGACAACACTGCCCCAACTTACCATCGCAGAAAAGCCAAATTGACCTCACCCATAACGGACTGGTAGACGATGTGTGTGGGGAAAAAAGAGTACGAACAAGTCAGGGAGTGGATGGTTTCAGACGGATCGCAGAGCAGACTGTGGTTCGTTGCGACATTCGCTGAAGCAGCTATGGATCTGGAGGGCAGGCTTCGGAGCTATCTGGTAAAACAACACGAGATTAAAGAAGTTCCCCAAGACCTGTCTGACTACGGTGTTTTCAATCCAACAAAAGCTGTAGAGGAAGGCCGATTCACAAAGTTGCACAGACTGGAATTCGAACCCCTTCCGCTGATCAAATGCAATCAAACAGGCGAAGAAGAAGTTCGATACCTCCTCCGTGCGGTGGTAATGCAGGAATACCAGGGTCGTGTATTGGGAGATGGGGCTATGGCGGCCACTGTTGTCTATTTCGAGTTTCAATTGACCGACAAGCATGTTAAGGAATGGATAACTGGTGCGAGTCTTCTACTGCACGTTGGTAAGGGTGCAATCGAGAAGCAGCTGGTGGACTTACTGGGCGCGACACCACGGACCACATGTGTGCTGAGCTTCTTGCATTTGTGGAATAATTCTGAAGACATAGACGAGTCTGGGATACAAGATGTCGCGGAGGTGCTCTGTGCGGGTTCGCCAGGTAACGCTGAATTTGATCAGCCACTTGGCCATCGACCGGATGGAATTCCTCCCGGTGTGCTCCGCAGGTCAGATGGCTGGTTCTATTACGCAAGCCATCGGCGAATTGGTTGCGTCTTGCTCAACTCGAGACCGCCGGACAGTAATTCGTCCCCGAGCAATTCGGAATTCCGCGAAAAAACGTTTCCGGGGCGATTCAGGTGGAATGAACTAGGTATCTTCGGGATTGCTGCGATTGAGTCACATTTCCTAAATCGGTATGGAGACAAACTAGTTGAGTTAGATTCCCGGAAAACACCGAGAAGGACCGTAGCTGAGTTGACGGCTATGAATCTCGCAATGCTGTCGTTGCGTGTAGACCTTGGTAATGGCAAGGTTTCAGATAGGCACGGTATTCAGATATGGTATGAGCACGTGCATCAAGGAATGCGAATCGAGAATCGTTTTCAGCGCTTTCGAGATTCGCTCCTGAGTCTCCTGGACGGTCGCCAAGCCGAGATTCAGTCAAAAATAGAAAGCTCGCAAAATATCCTTACAACGTTGGGACTCTTCGTGTCCGGCGCATTTGCGTATACGACTGTGAGAGAGACGTTGGCATCAGAAGCAACTCCGGAATGGTTGGAACTTGGAATAACCAGTTCGCCCATGAATGTCTTCGGTCCGATGCTTTTTTGGGGTCTGGCCGCAGTAGTCATAAAACAGGTCGTATGGACAATCGTGAGTCGGTTACGAGATTGAGGATTTGATGTCACAAAGGCCACCCAAGTTCGTTACTTGAGATGATCGTGGTTGACTCGCATCAGATCACCGCTTTGTGCCCGTGTGGGAACGGCCATCGTGCGGAAAGGGGGTCGTTTAAGGCTTGGGCTGACAATGATAAGAAGGTTTTTGTCCGAAGGCTGCCACCTGATTCGGAAGCTTCGACCTATGTCGTGCTGAGAGATAGAGATCGCTTTGGACAACACGTTGAAATCGTTCTCCGCCCGGTCGCGCAAGAGCGTACTGAGCCAAGCTCTACATCGCCAAGCCTTGAAGCAGAGATGAAAGATGGACGGTCTGGCGAACTCAAAGTGGAATGGAAGGGAACAGATGACTTGCAAGAAGAGAATTCCGATCTCCTCAGGGAAGCACTGATTCTGCGTGCTGTCCAGTGTGCGCGACGTCGTGGGGCGACTGCAGTGGAGTTCACGCCATTTCTTCCAAACATCACTAGCAAGGAATCGGTGAAAGATCTTGCGAGTTGGGCCTTCACGCATCTATCTGGCCTCGCCCCTTTCAAAATCTGGGTGGAGGAAGATCCCGACATGTGGGAGGTGTGTCTGCAGTTGGCGAATGCCTACTGGACGCGAAGTCAGATAGAGGTGTTGGTCTCTGAGCCATTTCGTGAATTGACCGTCGAGCTGATGGCTGGTCACCTCAAGCCCACATACCCTACATTTCCGTCCGAGCTGCTCACCGTTGAGTATCTCTCATTCTGGGAACTGGCAGGATGCCTTGGGTCGTGGGCTGCGGACGCGACCGCAGAAGACCTTGAAATCAAGCGCGAAGGTGCAACTGAGCGTTTTGCGGAGCACATACTCCGCTCGTCTATGAGTAGGCGACTTCAGGGGACGGTGCTCTCTAAATGACTGAGATACGAATTCCGATTACACCAGAGCTCAAGATATTGGCTCGTAATCATCGATTTGCGTTGCGAACCAAGCAGAATAACCCTGGAGCCTCAGGCGTGATGCTGGCTTATGAGCACGCGCAAAAGAACTTGTTTCATCGACTTCAGAGTTTTCAGGAAGTCAAAGATTCTACGGAACTGGATTCAATTCAAAAAATTGACTGGTCCGCGATACAAACAGACGAAAATTGGCTTTCGGTGCCGTCGTTCACGCCCGCGTATACCACGACTCAAAGTGCTCTGCGGCTGACGGAACTGCAACGAATCGATCCACCAAAGGCCTTTGCGTCTGACCTTGCAGACGACCGAAAGCAGCAATTTGATGACAAGTGGGACAAGCTGACAGAAAGAGACGAAGACGGAATCCGTCTTCGGGACTGGCCTGACGACCTTCTGACGGAGTTGCTCTGGGAGATTGCACACCAGCCACGGCCACCAGCACACCTTGGGGAATATGTCAAATTGCGTTTCGATGACAGTTCGGAATGTTGGTTTCCGGTCGGTGTGCTCAACCCGCCAACGGAGCACCCGAGTGCCGACCGTGCGAGTCTGTTTCTTTCGATGATCTCTAATCGGCACCCTGAGATGGATGCCATGACACATGGGTCACTCTTTTTGAATCGCGAAACTCAATTGGATGGCGAACTCAGCGTGCTCGCTGCAGAGACGTGCGAGCGTGCCAAGAGACTCTTTCTCCGTGTGCCCGAGAATTTGACGTTGCATGTGTTTCAGACGGGCCTTGCCGCGGTCGTGGTGGGGTTGTGGCTTGGGGTTATCGAAGCCAAGAGAGGAGAACCGGCGACTGGGGAGACTCATGCAGCAACTGGCGTACCGGGGTGGAGCATTATCCCGCGGTTCTTTCGTAAATTGGAAAACACTGCTCCTTCATCACACTCATCATTTGCACGCGGGCGACCATGGTGAATAGCGAGCCCGAAGCAGACACGAGCAAGAAATTGCTCCGTGCCGAGAAGCTTGACGAAACTGCGGGACTAGCTCTTCGCAAATGTGAGTCGTGTGTTGTTCTGCAGGTTCCGGTCGGGCCGTGCTTTACTCGCGACCAGGCCCTGAGTGGCTTTTCCAACCCCAACATTCGTATCTGCATTTATGCGGCTAGGCGTCCACTCCATGCCGACGTTTATCCGCCGTTCGATCAGTCGACTAAGCATGCATTGGGTACACAGCTTGAATTCACACCGAGATCGGAAAGCAAACAGCAAGAGGAGAATTACAAGAAGATTCGAGATATCGACCTCAACGAAGACCATGTAAGGGAAGTGAGCGAGAAGTTCGAGAAGAACCAAGTAGTGGTGCTCAAGGCGCCGACGGGTTATGGTAAGTCGACGAAGCTTCCATACTGGTTGTGCTGGCACGAATTCTCGAAGTTCTCCAAGAACTCAGGCAAGGTCATTGTCACTGAACCGAAGCGTTTGGCCGCGGAGGGAGTTGCAGGGACTGTTTCCATGGCACACCAGAACCGAGGACCAGCGCCGGGACTGGACGTTGGTCTGCAACACGGGGAAGTGTCGAGCAGCGGTGAGTCAAACAAGCTGTTGTTTGTCACCGATGGCAGTCTGATAAACCGTTTGATCAAGCGGGAACTTGAAGATGTTCAGCTCATCATTGTCGACGAGGCGCATGAGCGAAATGAACGTATTGAGTTGATACTGCTCATCCTGCGGTTTTTGCTGCCGCAGTATCCTCACCTAAAGTTACTCATACTCAGCGCAACGATCGACCCAGAGAACTTCACTACGTATTTTCAGCCCCAAAGAAAAGATGACACCGGGAATGACGATCCTGGGGTGCATTTCATTTCTACTAGTGCAGACAAGATTGATTGGAAGCCCAAGGAGGAGAGTCACAAGGTAGAAGAAGCTTGGTCTGAGGGCGAATTTAAAGCGAAGTTCGATGTCAAGACAATTAAGACGCTCGTCAACAAGGCCTGTGAAAAGGCAGAATCTGGGCACGTCTTGGTCTTTCTGCCCGGTGCGGGAGAAATCGATGAGCTACATCGGCAGATAAAAGACATCCCTGGCTTCGAGATTCAACAACTTATGGGAAAAACATCACAAGAGAAACGCGGCGAAATTCAACGATGTAAGGCTTCCGAGAAGAAATTGATCATACTCGCGACGAATGTTGCTGAATCTTCGGTGACATTTACGGACCTTTCCTGCGTTGTTGATAGTGGCTTGTCTAAGCGCTCGACGAATGACGACTTGGAATTGGTTCAGATTTCCCAGGCAGAGCAGCGCCAAAGACGGGGACGTGTGGGTCGCAATCGCGACGGTTTCTATTTCGCTGCCTTCTCAGAAGAATCAAAGGAGAACTTCAAGCCGTACCCGGATTCACATCTTGTTGACTTGAGTGACTACCACCGCGAAGTGATGTTGTTGCAGGCAATGAGTGTGGGAATTGATCCAACAACCCTGGCGGAGCCGCTCAGTTATCTGATGAAGCCAGACAAGTTGAAGGAGCCAACCAGAAGAGTAATTGATCATATTCGTAAGCGAGGCGGGTTGGCTGGTGAGAAGGGTGACGAGTATCTGACTCCGGTCGGGCTCCTGGCCGCGCAAGCTGGCGTCTCTGTCGAACTGGCGCGCCTGCTGCTAATCGGCGATCATCACAATGTGCTCACAGAAATGTCGGCTGTGGTGGCCAACATGGCGTCGCGTCGTGAAGACAGGGAGCTCGCAGGAGTCGACGTGACCGACCTGTTGCCCGATCATGACGACAGCGTTTCACCGTCAGAATCGCAAAACGACTTGGTCCATGACATCGTCCACAAGTTTCAACAGGTGCTTCGCCTGCCAAAATTTCAGCGAATTCTCAAGGTACTCTTCACGAGCCTTCTTCGCCTCTTCTTCGGACAGCCCGATGAAGACCAAGCTGTCGACGAAGACTTTGTTGCAGATGATCTCTGGGTACGACGAGACGTTGTAGGTGACTTGCGTGACTCCTACTTACTTCAGTCGTTTGACAAAATTGAAGAGAAGGAGTTCGCTGATACTGCAGCACTGATGAGCAAGCAAGCGAGGGAAAAGGCTCAGAAAGATGCTTACTTGCGGTTGGAAAAGACCAATCGGATTCAACAGCAGTTTCAGGAGCGGGTTCCCGAGGATCGGCTTCGCGAGATTGACCCTCGTCTCTTTAAGCGTGTACAGCTGGCAGTCGACTGCTGGCGAACAGATGGTTGGTGCTTTGAGTTGTCTCTCGTAGCTGACGCCAATCTT
>Ga0194116_10006926_pt1 | contig 11890 bp, 11 predicted proteins | sample TA2MahsurfametaG_4_FD_148617 | JGI IMG/M metagenome (GOLD analysis project Ga0194116, IMG submission 148617) | Freshwater microbial communities from Lake Tanganyika, Tanzania - TA2015008 Mahale S9 surface | ecosystem: Environmental > Aquatic > Freshwater > Lake | place: Tanzania: Lake... | reverse complement strand
CCAAATATAAAGCCCATAAGATATCTTACCTAAATATTGAACTATTTTTGAATTTAAAAAACTATTGGTTGGATTTGACTGAGAACTAGTTGTGATTAAGTAATAAATAATAATCCCAAAAAAGCTCGAAAGAATGATGTGTTTAAAAATAGATTTAAAAATGAATATCTTTTCTTGAAAAATATAAATAGTTAACCCAGTAATAAATATGGAAATCAAAGTATAAATAGTGAAGTTATGAGTTAATTTATCTTTTTTTTCCATAATCTATAATTTTGAAACAGAATCCATATAACCTTCCTCAAACATATAATCATCTTCCTCTATGGCAAAGATGTCGTTTGTGTCGATTTCAAATGAAGTAACCCCCCAAGAGATGCCCACACCAAAGGCTATCATGATCACGTTTAGCTTCTCTGATATTTTGTTTTTTCCATAAAACTCACAAAGCGTAACCAAAGGAGATGCCCCTGAGGTATTCCCATAAATAGGCAATGTAAGAGGTAGCTTTTCTATAGGGATTTTCAGTTTCTTAGCTATTTGTTTTAAAATAAGCAAATTCGCTTGATGAAAAGCAAACACATCATAGTCTTCCTCCCCCGTTTGGGTTAATGCGAAATAGTCTTTAATCGCTTTGGGCACATCAGATATAGTAAAAGTAAAAACCGAAGTGCCTTGCATAAACGAATTATGTAAGCTACGCGGATTACCATCGTGGCATACCTCTGGCTCAGGATTGGCGTGTAAATTTCTGTATCCACCACCGGGGACAATCAAATAACGATAGCCCTCGCCATCTGAACGCAATAGGGAAACGATGGGTTTCGCGTCCTCTGTTTTTTCTAAATAAATAGCAACAGCGGCCTCTCCGATTAGCATAATCGAAGCTCTATCCATTGGATTGGTTGTCTTACTTGCAGTATCACCAACCACCAAAATTGCTTTATCAATATCCGAATTCGCCATCATAGAAGCCACTACTTGCAATCCGTAAACCGCAGATGAGCATCCTAAACTAATGTCAAAAACAGCGGCTTCTGTACTGATGCCTAATTGTTTTTGGATGACAAAGGCAGAGGCAGGTCTTCTGTAGTCAGGACTATGCGTTCCAAAAACTAAGGCTTTTATTTCTTTTGGGTCTATGCCCTTTTTTTGCATTAGAAGTTTAGCAGCAGCTGTGCCCAAGTCGGAAGCCGTTTGTTTTTCTGAAGCCCAGCGAGTCTGTGAGATGCCCGTCATCTGCATAAACTTGTCCACCTCGTCGGCTCCAAAACGGTCTTTAAAAGATTCCGTTTGCACTATATTTTTGGGAATCACACAGCTGATACCCGAAATTTTGATGTTTTTAAATTGAAATACCGCCATTATAAGATTGTTTTTTTTGCAGGATTACCCATATACAACTGGCGATCTTTAGGTTTTGTCATTAACACGGCGCCAGGTCCTGTACGAACAAGGTTACCGATTTTGATTTGTTGTAAAATAAGTGTATTTAATCCGAAAATATTATAATTACCAATTTGCACTTCACCTGAAACACGGGTTAAGGGCATTAATACATTGAATGATCCCATGATCACATCGTGTGCCAAAGAGGCAAGGCTATTCATTTGATTAAAGTCACCGATGCTTACATCCACTGAAAAAGTACACCCTCGCACAATCACATTTCCCTTTCCTATTTTAAATGAAATGGGGTCAGCAAAAAACACCTCAGGGTGAATGATGTTGGGATAACTCACCCGAACATTATTGATTTTATCAACTAACGTCTCAGTTACTCTAGGATTTCCTATGGCAAAGGCAATAGCTATTTGGGTTGGCCATAAATTTAAGTCTGTTGAACCGCCCAAAACTTGGCCAAAATGGGAAATAGAAGTTCCTTTAATTACACCATCGTCAAAAAAACCAATGAAATTCCATTTCGGATCTACTTCATTAATTTTATTAAGTATACAGGCTACTTCTTTTCCAAATCCACCTGCTCCGTATATGGCAATATCTTGCATTGATTATTATTTATCTTATTTCTCTAATCAAAATGAATGCTTCCGCTCGTGTTGAACATACAGTACTACCTCTATACTTAGCTAATGCCTCCAATGCTTCGATAGAACGAGAATTTGGAAATCCTCTTAACTGAGATTTGTAATGTTTCATGGCTTCTAGTTTAGCATAAAATGACTCATCATCAAGTGTTTCAAAAATTGTTGGCACGAAATATTCTCCAGCAAAAGGATAGGCCCACTCTGTCTCTGAGAGTGTTTCATAAGCATAAATAGTTTTTACAGAATAATTACCTACTGGTCTAGCAGCAACCATAGCCGCATCAAAAACAGCTTTGTGATCATTATGAATATCACCCCTAAAAGGAATATACAAAGTGTCTGGCTCGATTTTTTTGATAATACTTAAAATGGCTTCAGCCATTTTATAACCAGGGTACTGATCTAATGCAGGAGCTGGAAAATCTTCAAAAAAAACCTCCTTTACTCCTAGTATACCGCAAGCATTTCGCGCTTCCGTGCGAACATTAAGAAGTTTTTCCTGTGTATATTTTACAGGATCGGTTTTAGATGCATTTGTTAAAATAGCAACGAAAACTTCGGCTCCACTTTTTGCAAGTTTGTTAATTGTTCCTCCACAGCCCAAAACTTCATCATCTGGATGTGGCGCTAATACTAAAATTTTATTTTTCATTTTTCGCCCAAATAAATTTATTAATCATTTCATCTTGAATGTTTTGATAAAAAGTGCCAAATTTGTCACCTACTTTAAAATTATATTCGCTTGATTCATGCTCTATCTGATCAAGCCAAAGAGTAGTTTTATGTCCACATTGAACTAAATATGAGTTATTATTTTTCACTAATATTCTTCCTATTACCCCAACATAAGGAGGAGATTTATCTATACGACTTTTCAAAATTTTGACGACTTTTTTATTGCAAAAAGTGAATGCACCTGGATGAGGTGTAGTTGAAGCTTTAATTAACCTGTCAATATCGAATGCGCTATTACTCCAGTCAATTATTGAATCGCAAGGCTCACGTTTTCCGTAATAACTAGAGTCTTCTTCATTTTGATATTGAGGATTCCATTCTCCAGATTTTAACATTGGCAGCCAAAGATCTAAGGCTGCCTCAATTGCTTGCCTCAATTTAACAGCAAAGGATTCAGCATCATCTTTACTAGTTAACTCGAATTTTTCCTGGACAAAAATCGGACCATCATCAACTCCTTCTCCCATTAAGAAAAAACTTGCGGCACCATTTTTCCCATCTAAGATAGTCCAAGCTCCTGGTGCTCTACCACGACCTTGCGGCAATACTGTTGGATGAAAACCAATACATCCTTTTATCGGAATTTGCAGCCAATTTTTACTTAAAATTTGCGAAAAACCAATTGCGAAAATCAGTTCAGGTTTTTTTTGATCAGCCCATTCCAAATGAATGGGATCGTTTATTCTTTTATATCCTTGATATTCGATACGCAAAGATGCTAAATCACTTAATCCGGTTACTCTATTCTTGTTGATAGGCTCTTGCCCTAATACACCAGCAACTTCAAAACCATGTTTGTGAAGCATTTTTATAGTTAGGGACGTTGTGCCAACTGCACCAATTACTAATACTTTCATTTTTCCTCTCCAATTAAAACAACCTTTAATGTCAAAATTAAAATTTTTAAATCAAACATTAAACTTTGATTTTCAACATAATATCTATCATACTCCCAACGTTTAGGCCATGAATTATAAATATTCCCATTTACCTGGGCCCAACCAGTTAAACCTGGCCTAACTTTTAATCTGTAGTAAGCATTTTCATCAAATTTTTCTTTGAGCGATGGTAAACAAGGTCTTGGACCCACAAGAGACATGTCACCAATTAGCACATTTATTAGTTGAGGTAATTCATCTATTTTAAATCTTCTAATAAAGAGTCCTACTTTCGTAATATCTGGATGGTGTTTCAAAACTTGATTTTCCTTTCGATTATTATTGACACGCATTGATCGGAGTTTGAATAAAGCAAAATTACAACCATTTTTACCTAATCTTTCTTGACAATAAAAAACAGGACCCCTTGACTCAAGGCTAACTAATATTCCAAATATAAAAATTACTGGAAAAATAAAAAGTATTATCAAAGCTGAAACTGTGAAGTCGAATACTCTTTTCATATTTTGTTAAAATATTTTCTTGTGGATTAAATTGAAAAAATGCATTAACTGTGACAAGCGAGTCAAGTAACAACTGATTTCAAATTTCATACTATGATTTTATGAGAGTTCTACATTTTCACCAATGTACGTTGCAGTAATGAGAAATTAAGAATATTTATATAAAAAAATTCGTAGTATCCAGTTAATATCACTCATGAAATTTTAATAAATGATGGACGATCTGACCTGTTACGGAATCTCAGAGTTATCAACTTTTATGTTTTTATTGATTCAAATATTGAGCTGTATGCGTGAGAAACTAGATAATTCTTGATTAAATAATTATAACCATTATGACCCATTTTTACCCTCAGTTCCTTCTTTTTAATGAAAAAATCAATATTAGAGCAAATACTATCTATATCATTTGATAAACTGAAAAGTCCAAAATTATTATCTTCTGCAATTCTCCCAATATCTGTGTTTTCATCTGTTGCAATCAATAAAGGTAATTTACATTCCAAATAAGCTAACATCCGAGAGGGGAAATTGGGAATTGTAAATCTATGATCTAAAAAAATCATTCCTATATCACAACAAGCTTCCAATTCATCGTATTTGTATCTTGCTAACATTGGCAAATAAAGTACATTATTTGGCCTATTCGCATTTATAAAATCTAAAATAATAAAAGATTTATTGCCAGATCCGACTACTAAAAAAAAACAATCATTCCGATTAATGCATCTTTCAAAAACTTTAACCAAACTATTAATACCCTGTGGAGCTCCGAGATTTCCACCATATAAAAAGACTGTTTTATTTTCAGGTATACCATACTTCTTTAAAACACTACTTCTATCAACTACATCTCGATTTACTACTTGAATTGCATTAGGACATAAAACAAGTTTTCTGTGATCAATATCTTCATGATTACTCACTAAGTATGAAATATTTGCTTGTGACATACATCCAATAAAATCTGATACCTCATATAAATTTTTCTCTTTTGTTTCAAAATATCTGTGTAGGCCGCCATTTTTTTTGATCATTCCTAAATCAACAGCATTTTGAGGAAAAATATCTTTAAGCATTAAATAGGTCTTGGCTTTGTGTTTAATTTTTAACTTTCCTATTAAGGTATTAAATGTGATTGGAGGAGTTGCGTATAATATCAAATCAAACTTTATTTCCGTAAAGTACTTTTCAAAGGCTTTCTCAAACTGTTTCTCTATAAATAAAGTAGCGAAAAATTTTTCAATCAGATTTGATTTAGTAATGTTTAATGTCTTCACACCTAAGATAAGTACGTTTTGAGAGACCATTAACTTTGTTTCACGTCCAGTCCTTCGTTCAAAGGGACATACAATGTATACTTCATGACCCTGTTTAGCGATATATCTTAACAATTCAGGATAGATTCCTCTATTATTAATATCACTAACAGCATTTGAAATAGAAAGAAACAAAACTTTCATTCTAAACCTAAAATGCTTTTATACAAACTAATGTACTTTGAATATTGACTATTAGCTCCATAATTTTTAACTGCTAGCTCCCTAATACGTGAATGATTAATCTCAGAATTAATTAAGGAATCTATTGATTGATTTACTGCATAAACATCACCTGAAGGAACTATTGCACCTAATTCAGGGTCAACAATAAGCTCAGGACTTGCGGTTACGTTATAAACGATTGTAGGCTTGCCGCACATAAATCCCTCTACAGAAGTTAATCCAAAACTTTCTTGACAAGATAAATTTAGTACAATATCAGACGTGGAATACCATGAAGCTAGTTGATTTGTATTTTCTGTCCTTGAAACACCAATAACATTAGATGGTAAATTTTTCTTCAACCTATCTGGTAAACCAACCAAGACAATCACCTTATCAGTGGTTAAGAGTTTTGACAATTTAATATAATCATCAAATCCTTTTTGGTTTGCCCAAGAAGTTGAGGCTGCTAGAAGAATAGTTTTATTTTTTAAGCCATAGGATTTTAATAATTCCGTGCTCTTATCTTGAATGATGAATGTATTCTCATCTACACCATTACTTATACAAAATATATTATGTTGGTTTAAAAAAGATGTTTCCACCAATCCTTTTAGCCAATTAGAAACAGTTACAATATTAAATGAATTGGATCTAAAAAGTTCTTTCTTTAGTTCGAAAAAATATTCTGAATTATCAAAGAATAAAGACTTGGGATAATTTTGTTTTTTTGGACAGGAATGGCACTTCAACTTCCATTTATAGCAATTTATATCACTAAAATAAGTACAATGACCTGTAAATGCCCAACAATCATGAAGTGTCCAAACAATTGGAACATTTAATTTCGATAGTTCTTCAAAAAATATTTTGATATTTACATAATACCCATGAATATTATGCAAGTGTATTAAATCAAATTTTTCATTTCTAATAAAATTAATTAACTCGATTGTAGGTTTGACAGAACCCAAACCATGTTTTCCAAAAACACGAGATTTTAATCCGTGAAACATTACATCAATATCTTTACCTATCCTATAGAGCTTAGAGGAGCTTGGATTAGCATCCCTACCATAAGCAATGGTACTTTCCCATCCTTCATTTCTTATCAAAAGCCCTATCTGCTCCGATATTCTTCCTGTTGAACCTCTATTAGCAGTTGAATTTATTTGTAGGATTTTCATTTTTATTAAAAATATTTAGCTGAAATAAAATCACCTAGCTCAGCTGATGTCAAAAACTCTGCCTCTGGCCATTGCTGCAAGATTCTAATCAAAAGTTCATCTAATTTATTTAAACCCCTTTCTCTATTTATTTGATCAATAACACCTATGTAATTAACTCTGTGAGAGCTTATCACAGCAGGTTTACTCCATTTAAATGCAATACGAATATCATTTAAACAACTTTCTACAACATTATGAACATTTGGATCTGAAGGCTCAAAACTTGCATTTCTAGTTAAATAAATCTGACCCAAGCCATTTTTTTTTCCGAGCCAATTGAATTGTTTTTCAAACTTCCCCCCACCCAAAGGATATCGTTGTAATTTATTGCGTGTTAAATACTTCACCCCAATTTCTTTAAAAGTTTTTTCTAATTCTCTTGGCTCAGGCCTGTTAGAAGCAATAAAGTGCTTGGGTTTATATCCGCAAATTTCTTCAAATAATTTCCCGGCATCACTTATAACATGATGTAAGGCTTGTATATCCGAAGTTTGTTCTGGATCAAAAGCAGCCAAATGCTCGGGTAATCCTTGCCCTTTATAATAAGAAGCACCAAATGATCCATTGTCAAAAGCTAAATGCAAGCCTTCATTTCCAGCTTTCAAAGCATCTAACCATCGTTTAGGATTTAAGTGTTCCCGGCCGTGTAATTGAGGAACAAACAATCTTTCCTTAATTCCTTGTAACCATAAAGCATGAACCCTATCGTTCTCAGGATATTTATTACATGTTTCCGTAAATGGCTCATAGTAGTAAGACTCAAAATTAGACTCCTTAATTTTTTCAAAATCAGGATTTGCTACTACACACATAGGTGTTAATACCGGATGTCTCCCTGTAGAATCCTTATGTCTTCTCAATACTTGAAAAAGAGACTCTAAATCTGAATTGGATTCTAAAGCATCGAACATTGTGAAATTTGAAGCATTCAAATCAAGACCACCTTCGACCATTTTCTGGTAGGCTACTTTACTTTTCGTACGAACACTACCCCAATCGTCCGATTCAATAACAACAATCTTGCGATTAGTCTTCCAGCCAAAAAGGTTACTCAGATTTCTTCTTATACTCATTTTATTGCATAATTACTTTCAAATATTGATCAGCTATAGAGTCGAAATTTAATTTTTGACGCACTCCAAAAGCTTTAGCCTTTACTTTCTCTCTTAAATGTTTATTTTCAATTAATGATTGTAAAGCTCTTGTGAGTTCATCAACATTTCCTGGTTGAACCAAAAGTCCATTTTCACCATGAGTGATAATTTCATTTTGTCCATAAAATGTGTCAGTTGCGATACATGACAAAGGAACAGACATGGCTTCAATAAGTGCATTGGGATAACCTTCCTTTAAAGATGGTAAAACAAATATTTGTGCTTCTGACATTTGTTGCCTAAAATCAATCAAATGACCGTGAAATATAACTCTATTTCTTACACCCATCAAATCTGCCAAACTTTCTAACTCGCTTCTTTGAGAACCACTTCCTACAATACTTAATTCCCAATCTTTATTCGGAATTCTCGAAAATGATTCAATTAAATACCTATGCCCTTTTACCTGCTCTAACCTGCCAACGGTTACAATTCGATTTTTAACCTCACAACCTATTTTATCAATTACATTAACTGGATTGTAAATGACATGAATATTTTCAGCTTTCGTTTTTTCTTGGAGAACTGTTTTAGCAAAATTGGATTGAGCTATAATGCCAGCTGCCCTCTTGTAAAGTGTCTTTCTCAAAAAATCACTCAGTACTGGAAGTTTCGCTAAAGGATGCATTCTGTCTGAAACATAAACCGAATATTTGGTTCCTTTCAATGCCAACAAAACAAACGGATTGGTCCATTCTCCAAAAGCAAGTATAGTATCTGGGTTGATTTTCGGAACTGATTTTCGAATGTATTTAACCATTTTACTTAAATACAAAATCTTATTTGTATTTTTTCTTGAAAAACTAGGCTCTAAAAAAAATATACCATTGTCAAGTCTAAAAAACTTTTCACTTTGGTACAAAGCCAAAACTGAAACTTTGTATCCTATTCTATGGAAATGATTTGCTAAGCTTACAGAAGCCCGTTCAATGCCACCACCAGCTAGGCCGTTATTTATAATTAAAATATGCTTAGGCATTTACTTGAATTTGTTTTAAAACCAAGTCCACCATCCAATCACGAGAATCAAATTTTCCCTCGTGAAAATTGAGGTCTTTATCCCAATATCCTGCACAATCGTCATAGACTTCAATGGCATACCCATAGCTGATCTCAACAATCAATGGTTTTTGATACTTATCTAACACATAATCAAAAGCCACTACTTGTGTTTTTAAAGAATCTGCATATTGAAATGATTTTTGAATGAGATTTTCATCAAAATGTTGTTTTTCGTACAATATGTTTCCACTCCCCGAAGCTCTGAAATCATTATTCCTAACAAGTCTTTTTATGGCAAAAGCTTTATCATCAATAACAATTACACGAATATCAGAGTCATTATCAGGAATAAAGTCTTGAAAACTAACTTCAAATCTTTCTTTTGGCAAAAGCCTTGCATATCTAGGAACATTAAAAATTCGAAAACAAGATTTGATTACACCCAAAATTGAATCCTTCCCGTTCCTATATTTCCGCCATCTCTCCTTAAGAACTCCATAACGGTTAAATACACTAAACCCAGATGAAAAAGCCTTAGTAATCAAAGAAATAGCTTGTTTTCTATTATGCACTAATCTCACATTGGCAGAACCTGCACCTTTTGACAATTTAAAAACTTTTGGGAAATCAGTATTCTTTGCCCATTTTAATGCCTCACCTTTTTCCAAAAAGTGGTAAGTAGGAACTAAAGGTAATCCCAAGGATTCCAACAAATATTTTTGTGCAATTTTATCATCAAAATGCCATCCGGCCTTGAAATTCGGGTAAACTATTTTCCCTGCATGCTCAAGGGCAAAAAGCAGTCTCTTTGCCTTCAAAATATCTTTTGAATTGACTTGCCAATGATGCCACATGAGGGCATGACAATCCACCAATTGATTATTGATATCACTATCGTAACAATTCACCAACTTGTAAGGTATTCCTTTTGACTCACAATATTGAATCCACCTTGGAGTGAAACCTAAATTATTCTTATGTATTGCTATCATTAATTTAATCTAAATATTGTTTTGCCCAAATTTCAAACCCCATCATCAACCACACTGCATCCAGCTGCTCAGCAGTCATTTTTTGTGGACGACTCATCCATTGAGCCAGTGTTTGTGCATTAAAAATCCTGCGTTCTTGGATACTAGGCAGTAGCTCCTTATTCCATCTTTCCTGAAAGGGACGAGAACTAAAAAAGGCTTTCAACGGAATACCAAATCCCATTTTATCACGGAAAGCAAAGGCTTCGTCAAAAATAGTTGCACAAATTACTTTCAAAAGAAATTTACCTTCCCACCTACCGTTTCGTTGTTTTACCAAATGTTCATCGGGTATACCAAGAGCAGTTTCCAGCATTTCATTGTCTAAAAAAGGAACGCGATTTTCAATGCTGTGCGCCATCGACATTTTGTCCTGACGCATCAATAAATCCGGCAAATAGGTCAATAATTCATATTTGCGTTTTTGCCTAGGCATTGTATCAGCAATAGAATTCCATACGTTCTTTCTGCTTTCCATGGCTTGGTATACAGAAAACTTAGGATACAAGGCATAAGCCCCTGCAAAGTTACCAAAAGCCGTCAGTAAAATGTACCGATTCTCTTCGTTTTTCCAAACGTTGAGGAAATCAAGAATATGACGCTTATTTTTAATGGCTTTCTTTAATGATGCTAAAGATAAAAAAGAACTCTTAGTGGGTTGAAAGCGGCTATAACCCGCCAAAGCTTCGTCTGCGCCTTCACCACTTAAAAGTACCGTTACGTGCTTTTTTGCTTCTCTACTCAATAACTTTATTCCTATAGTATTCGGATGATTTAAAGGCTGTTCAAAATGCCAAATAGCCTCATCAATCAAATCCAAATAAGCAGTGGCACTGAGTGTAAATTGATGTGATTTCAGTTTATACTGCTCAGCCACTTGATCGATGTATTTTTTCTCTGAAAAGTTCTTTTCATCAAAAACGATGGAAACCGATTCTAAAGCTCCTTCGTTTAGGGTTTCCGAGGCAAAAGTGGTAACCAAAGATGAATCTACACCACCCGATAATTGAGACCCTAACTTCACATCACTTATCATTTGCCTCTTTACGGAATTTCTTAAAGCTGTCTCTAATTCGGATTTATTGAGTTGCGGATTATTGGCACCCTCATTTCGCAAATTGTAATAGACTTTAATCGCAACGCTACCTTCTGAATCGATGCGCCAATAGGTGCCTGGCTCTATATTGACAATGTTTTTAAACAATGTATGATTAATGGCATTACGAAACAACAGGAATTCAGAAAGCTTGGATTCATCCAATTCAAATCTAAAATCTAGAAGCGCCTTGAAGCTTTTCATTTCCGATGAAAAAGCAATGCGATTGCTTTCTGTTAATACATACAGGGGCTTAATTCCCACACGATCACGGATTAAGAACAATGCGTTCTCACGACCATCGTAAATGGCTATGGCAAACATGCCATTTAAGCGGTTAAGCATCCCTTCCAAACCATATTCTAAATATAAATTCAGCACTACTTCAGTGTCACTATGCCCTTTTAATAAATACCCTTTAGCTTCTAAGTCAGGCTTAAAGTCAAAGGCATTATAGACCTCCCCATTCATCATCAAGGCCACTTTCTCTTTATGGTTAATCATGGGTTGATGCCCAGCAGGGCTCAAATCTAAAATACTCAGACGATTAAATCCAAAGATAAGATTGGGGGCTGATAGAAAGTCGATGAGACTTTGAACGGGTAATTCTTCTAAGCTTTTTTGAGCAGTATGAATTCCTAATATACCCGAATCATCTGGGCCACGGTGGCGTTGAAGCTCCAACATATTGAGAATCGTTTTTGAATTC
>Ga0194116_10006922_pt1 | contig 11896 bp, 10 predicted proteins | sample TA2MahsurfametaG_4_FD_148617 | JGI IMG/M metagenome (GOLD analysis project Ga0194116, IMG submission 148617) | Freshwater microbial communities from Lake Tanganyika, Tanzania - TA2015008 Mahale S9 surface | ecosystem: Environmental > Aquatic > Freshwater > Lake | place: Tanzania: Lake... | reverse complement strand
TTGCAAAGGAGCCAAACTTTAGATTATTTGCCAATGTTGAGTTGGGTAAAGATGTTTCTCTCAAAGATTTAAGGGATCAATATGATGTTGTAGTTCTTGCAACTGGCGCCTCTCAGGGGCGAAAACTAGGAATTCCAGGCGAAGAGTTAAAAAACTCACTCTCTGCTGCCGAATTTGTTCCTTGGTATAACGCCCACCCTGATTTTGTTGATATTGAGATTGATCTTTCCTGTGACACAGCTGTAGTAATTGGTGCTGGAAATGTTGCAATGGATGTTGCTCGGATTTTGGCAATTGATCCTACCGAGCTTGATCCAACCGATGTGGCAGAGCATGCACTTGCAAAATTAAAGCAAAGCAATATCCGAACCGTAATTATCTGTGGCAGACGAGGGCCTGAGCACGCCGCCTTTACCGCCCCAGAGCTTCGAGATCTTCCAAAACTTGAAAACACAGATGTCTTTATTGACCCAAAGCAAATTGAAGAGGCAATAAAGCGTATTGAAGAGACGGATGAGGATGAGAAAGATTTGAGGAACAATATTGAGGCGATGAACGCTATTGCAGAGTATGAGAAAAAAGGAGTTGCAAGAAAACTTGAGATAAGGTTCTTATCTACTCCGATTGAAGTTAAAGGTAATGGCAAAGTAGAAGAGGTTGTGTTTCAAAAGAATGAAGTCGAAAACGGTAAAGTGGTTCCTGCCAATGAGACATTTTCGATTAAAACTGGATTAGTTATTACAGCCATTGGTTATTACTCAGTTGAATATCAGGGCGTAACTATTGAAAGTGGCCGGGTAAGCAATATTGCAGGACATGTGGAACACAATGTTTATGTAGTGGGTTGGGCAAAGCGTGGACCAACAGGTGTAATTGGCACCAATAAGAGTGATTCTAATGATGTAGTTGATCTGATTATTGAAAATTTGAAAGAACCAAAGACAAGTGAAGGAATCACCGCATTATTAAAATCAGGGTATGAGGTAATTGATCAAACAGCATGGGAAAAAATAAATGCCTCGGAGGTAATTTCAGGTGAGATTATAGGTAAACCACGAGTAAAGATTTCCGATAAAAAAAGATTGATATCGCTAGCACTCGAATAAGCATACTGTAAGTTTATGTTGTGAGTAATTTTCGAAAAGATGTCCAATATCTGCGGGCTATTTCAGTGATTGCAGTGGTTCTGTTCCACTCTTTTCCAGGAATATTTTCTGCCGGATACCTGGGAGTTGATTTATTTTTTTTTATATCAGGATACTTGATTTTTCCACAAATATTTAAGTTAACAGAAATCAATTTAAAGTTTGAACTTAATTATCAAATCAAAAAGTTTATACGTCGAAGAATATACAGAATTGCCCCTGCTTTAGGAATTTGTATTTTTTTTACGTGGATTCTTTTTTTCTTTTTTGGACCCTCGCCGACAAATTTCTCTGGACCAGAATTTTCATTATCAATTTTTTCAATATTTGGCTTAGGTAATTTTGCCGCTTTGAATTTTTCAGGAGATTATTTTAACTCGAAAAGTCCATTGACTCATTTGTGGTCACTAGGAGTCGAAATTCAAATATATTTTTTAATGGCTTTTTTGGTTTATTCATTCGCATTCAAAATTAGATCAAGGATAAAAATTTTTAGGTTGCTTCTGCTTCTTATTATAGTAATCAGTATTTGCGCAAGATATTTTTTTCTTACTTACTCTCACCTGTTTAGCTATCTAGGCTTAGACACATTGGCTATTACTGGTGAATTTGCTGATTTTTATTTTTCGAGTAATCGAGTTTGGGAATTTGCAGTTGGAGGCTTAGCATCATCTTTTAAATCAAATATGTTGGAGAAAATGGCTAAAAAATATCATAATCTTTCTTTACTGTTTATCACTTTACTTTTAACCCTACCACTAGATTCAGATAAAAATTTCAAATTACTTGCACTTTTCACTTTTACAATTATCTATTTCATGGCGACAAATACAGTCAAAAACACCTTTTTTAGTAAAGTTTTTTTATGGATAGGAGATCGATCTTACTCAATTTACTTATATCATTCACCGATACTTTTTGCTCTAGGTAACAATTCAATTCCCAAAAAATATTCTTTATTTTTTTATATACTTGCCATTTTCTGTATTATAATGGTAGCCAATTTCAGCTATAATTTTGTAGAGACTAAGTTCATTAATTCAGGAAAAAATTCAGACGAGAATTCAAGTTTCTACGTAAATCATAAAAAGTTGTTATGGAGTTCTTACATAATGCCTCTAGTGCTAATTCTGTTCATAATTAATATTAATCAAAAATTTACCCTTGACAATGACACAAAATTGAACTTCAAAGATAATTATGCAGCTTCGGATTTATCTAGATGTCCACTAGGTCAGATTGAGAAGGAATGCGTACTTGTGGAGTCCACCTCAAAAAACCATTGGCTTCTATTAGGGGACTCGCATGCGGGTGCTCTGCAAGATGTTATCGCTCAAATAGCCACTAAAAATAATGCTTCCCTGGCAGTATGGAATAAGTGTAGATTTTTCGATCCAAGTATTGATTCTACCCTGAATTCTTTATTCCCAAATTGGTGTGTAAAATCAAATATGCAAAGAATTAAATACATACATGATGCAAAACCTAAGTTAGTTTTGGTCTCCTATCAAAATGCTAACGTAGCCTACGGTAGCAAAAAACTCAATCAAGAAGTATGGCAAGAGGTTTTTTTAGAAACTCTCAAATCATTAAAAAATCAAGGGATTAAGGTGATCTTATTTTCTCAAATACCAGAATATCCTAACTCCCCAACTAAGGAATTTAAATTTGGATTTGAACCAGAAAAATCTATTAATGTGAATAATTTTACGGATTTAATTCACGAAAAAAAATTTGAAAAGAAGATAAGAATAAATCACATTGAAGTAATTGACCTCACTACTCTTTTATGTGATTCCAAGCGCTGCATGCGTTTTCAGGGCAATTGGCTTTATATTGATTCCAATCACCTATCAAACTTTGGTGCTGAATTTCTGAAGTTAGATATTGAGTCTCAATTAGATAAGTATAATATCAGGCAAGTGTTTTAATTTTATGGTAATCTAAAAACTTCATTATCTGTAATACGACTTATTTGAGAGATAAATTTCACTTCAAAAAAATTTTTAGTGTAGAATTCAAAGGTATTTTTAAGCGCTCGTAGCTCAACGGATAGAGCATCTGACTACGGATCAGAAGGTTTGGGGTTCGAATCCCTACGGGCGCACTGTCCTTCAAAAATAAATTTCTTTGCACCTTAACTTATATAGAAATATCTTAAATTGATACCTAAAATTATGATAAAAATTATTGTAATTTTGTTTCGATTTTGTTTAGTCTGTTAATTTAATCTAGTAATTTCAAGATTGTTGAGAGCAATCAATGCGTATTTATAGTACTGTTAGAGTATATGAGATCACTTTTGAAGTATAGAATTAAAAAACTTGTACCTATTTTTTTTTGGGAAGTGATGAGTCGCGCAATGAAATCAAAGAGAATTGAACAATTCAAAGAAACTAAAATTAGTTTTGGACCAAGAAATCCTGAAATTAAGATACTAATAATTCGCAGGCGACCACCAGCGGCTGGTTTATTTTCAAACGTTTATCATGTACTACAGGGAATAATTTACGCTTCTGAGGAAAACATGATTCCGGTAGTTGATATGAAGAACTATTCAACAGAGTATTCGGTATTTAGGAAATTTAATGGAACAAACGACGCCTGGCGATATTTTTTCGAACCAATAAGTGACATTGAGCTAGGCGAAGCTTACAAGTCAAAAGACGTAACTATGTCAAGAGGGGATCGAATTCTTTGTAAGGAAGATTTTGGGGGGCGAAATTTAGATTTTGCTAACAATACAGAAAGTGTAAAATCATTGAAACATGTTTACCACAAACACATAAAATTGAATAACATGATGAAAGATTACATGAATTATATTGCTCAGGAATATGAAATAGAAAACGAAGGTACTCTAGGTATTTTTTTACGTGGAACAGACTATATCACGCACCCAGCAGCTGGTCACGCAAAGCAACCTAAAATTAATGATGTCATAAGAGATGTCGATGAGTATTTGAACACCAATGCAATTTCAAGGATATTTTTATCTACAGACGACTCTAAATTTCGCTCTATTTTCCATGATAGATACCACGATCAAATGTACCCGAACATACGAATTGATAACTCAAGTAGTTTTTCTGTCCAAACAAGGGAATTTTTCAAAATCCCTAACTTTGCACTGGCGAGAAGTATTAGTTACTTATCAGAAGTTTATTTTCTCTCCCAATTTGACTTTAACATAGCCTCTCTTTCAAATGGTTCTGCAATTTTACAATTAATTAATGAGAAAAAGTTCAAAAAAAACATAATCTATAACCTTGGATATCACTAAATAGCAAATTCTTAATTTCCATTCAAATTTAAAGCACCGAACGGAGCAGGAGGTTGGACCGCAGTTAGCATCACATGGTTCTTTGAACTTTGATGGGTAAATATTAATTTCTGAATATCTATGTCAGAAACGCCATCACCATAAGTCAGCAAGAATTCATCACTAATTAAACCTTTAAGTCGAGCAATCCTTCCACCTGTATTTGTGTCGATACCTGTATCCAGAATAGTTACTTTCCAGGGTATACCTCTAACTTAATGGATCTCCTGGCTTGGAGTTGCTAAATCGAAAGTCAGGTTGACCTGATGAAACCAAAAATTTGCAAAATACTCTAGAATTTGAAGACTTTTGTAGCCACTTAGGATTACGAAATCATTAACTCCGCGTATGGAGAAATTTTGCATAATATGCCAAATTAGTGGCCTATCATTTGCTTCAACAAGCGGTTTTGGTTTTGATTGCGCCCCTTCGGATAAGCGAGTACCTCTACCTCCGGCCAAAATTATCGCTTTCATAAGTAAAAACTATTGCAAAGGTGAAGAAAACCCTAACATAGGCGTGTTTACATGCACCTTAACTGGCTACGAACCGAACTTACGAAAATCATATCCCAGTGGTTTTCACTCATTGATTATCCGCGGCTCATTCAATATCTATCTTGAAAAATAGCCTAAAAATCTGGCCATGAGGCCTCAAGTCGCCGTTTTTTAGCAAAAAAATCTATAAGTAACTCCTCATACTCATTTTCTATTGCTCCACTTAAAGCCGCTGGTTTATATTGGGCCCTTGAATTCCTAAGTAAATTCTTAAATGAACCACCGCTCAATAGGAATACACTAAATACTGCCCCAGCTATCAATAATGCACACTAAACAGCGGTAATCTTGCACAATTGGAGAGGTCGCATAGCGCGGTCTAGTGCGCCTCACTGATAATGAGGTTAACCCCTAAAAGGCTTCGGAGGTTCAAATGCTCCCGTCTTCGCAACATTTTAAACATCATTATTTGCGGAAGGTAGGATCTCTATGAATAGTTTCCATGAAAGCATCTTGAAGTGTCAATAAAAAAGCAGTTATCCAACTTAAGACTTCCTGCTTCTTCCACGCCTGCATTAATTTACGCAATTTTGTGCACAGTTATGCTAATAATTGTTTCTAACTTTGTGGATTTACCATACTTATTTGGAAATTGGGAATTAAAAGCAAAATCTATTTTAAGTTTTAGTCTCATTGATAATTATTACCCTCCCGGAGCTGCAATCGCCTTAATTCCATTCTTATGGGCAGGTCCAGAATATTCAATCGGTGTCTTTTTTTACTACTTTCTAAGTTGCTATGTTTATGGTCGAATTTGTGAGATTATAAAAAATTCTAATTACAAAACTTTAGCTTTACTTGCCTTACCTCTTAATCCCTATCTCTCTTGGCTTTGTCTAACTTCAGCTGATCAAGTCGTAGAATTATTCTTCCTAATGCTATTTTCATATGCTCTTATTAAACGAAACGTTAAATTATTTTTGCTTTTTGGTTGGTTATTGTGTTTAACACGACCAGCATATTGGGTAGCTTTTTTACTTATATCTATAGTTTATCCCTACAAAGGAGAAAAAGTTCGACAAATTTTGCAGTTAAGGCGGTTATCGGGGTCAGCATTGTTAATTGTGACAATGCTTGGAAATCTATCAGTTTTTGGTAGTCCAAATTTATCAAGTTCAAGTGGTTTAACATTTCACTATTCACACAATAAATATCATTATTTGAGCCTACCGCTTTTTGATATGGATGTTTTTCTAGATAATCAGATGGATCCAAAAAAAGTAGGTCAACAAAGCTCATACTTTTCCTACATTAAGGATGAACATTTTAGAGCCGGCCTCAATTCCATAAGGGAAAATCCAAAAGAATTTATACTTGCCACAGGGCAAAAGTTTAATTCGTACTTCTTTTCTATTCAAAAAGTTCCCAATTTGCCTGGAGATTACAGAATTTCGTCGGATGCAAAAAATATTATAATCGGAGAAGAGAGAAAAACTTGGCCGCTTGTTCTAGGCAACACGGCTTATGAAATTTATCGTATGATTTGGTTACTCTTTTTCATAGTCGCTTGCGCATATTTAATATCATCGAAAAAAATCTTGTCATTTCCAAATAAGCCGGAATTATATTTACTTGTGCCATATCTTGCCGGAGTCATACCAGCACTTTTATTCTATGTAGAAACTAGGCAAAAAATTTGTTCGGAATTGATTGTGGTTCCGCTGGTATTAAAAATACTTAATGAATCCAAAAATAAAAGTTGAAAAATTCTAACTTGATGCAAAAACTTATTTTTTTAACAACTGGAGACGCTGGATACTCAAGAAGCTGGGTCTATTACTCAGGGATCAAGCAACAAGATATGAATGTGGATTTTATCCAGATAGATGAAAATAATTTGATGAAGTCATTCAAGAAAATTAGGTATCAAACAACGCGTGATTGCATTTTTGTAGTTATGTCGCCGAGTCATTACTTAGTGCCATTTGTAAGATTTTTTCTTGGAAAGAAAATAATTTTAGACGCAGGATGGTCTTTATTCGAAGGAACGGTTGTTGCAAGAAAAAAACTAGGTTTTTTGTTTTATAATGTAATTAAAATTTATCTAATAGATTTTTTTGCGTCCGCTATAGCTAAAGTAGTTTTACTAGAGTCAAGAACTCAAATGGATTACTACAGAAAATTACTCTTCATCAATAAAGATAAATGTTTTGTTCTCTATACAGGACTTGATGAAAGTACGTTTCACCATATTGGATCCATGGCATTACCAGTAGATTTGTTTAAAAATGGAAAGGTAGTTTTGTTCAGGGGTAAAGCAAATCCTGAAGCCGGGTTGGAAACTTTAGCCGAAGCCACGCTAATGCTCAAAAACGAGCCCATAACTTTTTGGATATTTAGCCCGGGATTAAAGGATAATCTAGTTTTTAGTAAAAATACTTTGATTCGACGCGATTATGTAGAAAGTAGGGGTGATCTAGCAAAAATTTTCCAGGCAAGTTTTTTAGTGCTAGGCCAAATGTCGAGTCATGTTAGATTAGAGAGAACAATTCCTCATAAAGCGTATGAAGCAGCTTTTAGCGGTAAACCATATTTAACTTCTAGAGCTCGCGGCATTCTGGAGATATTCGAAGAAGATGAAGAAGTTTTTTGCTTTACAGGAGGGGATTCAAAAGATTTAGCCGAAAAGATTAAATCCTTAACAGATCATCCGACACTATCAGTTAATTTGTCTACAAATATAAAAGCAAAGTACAATCAGGTATGTTCACAAAAATTACTTACTGACTTGTTCATTGAAATTATCAAACAAAAATTTTAATGAGATACACTGATATGAAAAAAATACACCATTACCCGCAGTTGGCCATAGTATGTCTATCACTTGCAACTCTGATTTTTTCATGGGACGGTAGCTATGAAGGTGGAGATATTGCTGCCGCTAGACGATCGTATCTAGGCGAGAATCCGATAGATATTTGGGGGGCTTTCAGTGGATTTTTTTATGGAAATTTACCAGATACTCTGCTTCCATGGGGTTTATGGCTATTAATTATTCAGATATCGGTGACTTCAACAGGTTTGGTTTTAGTTTTTAGATCAATCAAAATTAATAATGCTAGTGATACCTTTGCATTTTTTACGCTCGCATATGTCATTTTATCATTTACAGGGTATTTGACTAGAGATTCTACACTAACCTCTTTATATATTTTTGGTGTTGGATTAATATTCAGATCAATAAAATTGATAAATTATTTAGATTATGTTTATTTTTATTCAGGAATTTTATTGATTGTTCTAGCTATGGCTTTCCGTCCCTGGCTGGGTTTTGCAGCGATATTGCCAATACTTTACCTCTCAAAAAGCAGATTAAAAATAATTTTTTTATCATTTAGTTTAATAGTTTTACCTTTTTCGCTAGATCGAATTAGCTACCTATCAAATGACTTTAACTCTGTTCATCCAGAGTTTCAGGTGATTATTTCAGATTTATCTTCAATGACTTGTTTATCAAGCAATCAAGTTACTAGGGAGCGTGGTACCTTTATATTGAATGAATTTGGTAACACCAGTTATTCAATGAGTGAGATTTGTAATGATTATCGGATAAATACTTGGCAGAGCGTAGGTAGATGGTCAGTTAAATCATCTGAGTTGGGTTCAAATACTGGTTTAGACGGAATACAATCTATGAGTAAAATTCAGATATCTTCAGACTTGACTGATTCAAAAGTCGGCAAAATTAGAAATGCTTGGATAAATTATGTATTTGACCATCCTAAGGATTATATTCAAATTAAACTTGTTCATGCCACCCAGATTGGGTTCGCAGGTGATACCTGGGGACTTAGAATTCTTGCCGCCGAGAATTTAATGGACCACATTTCAGGGTTGTTTTTTATTCCTTTTGATTTATTGATATCGTTTCACTTACTCTCGCCGATAATGACTTTATTGTTTGGTTTTTTGATAATCTATATTAAACTGAATAAGTTTAGCCTAGCCTCTGTTGTAAAAAATCGGGAAATAGTATTTGCATTTCTTTTTTTACTTATATGGCTATTTTTGTCTTCAATAGCATACATTGGCGATAATGGACGATACACTTATTTTTCAAGCTTTATCTTTTACATCTTTATTTTACGAGGCACTTATAATCTTAAGAATTCAAGTGAATTAAAGAACTTAAGCTGAAATGAAAATAAAATGAGCAATAAAGTAGTCATCATTGTTCCATGTTTTAACGAGGCAAAAAGATTAAACCGAAATTATTTTGAAACTTTAAGCAATATAAATAGTACCTTATGGATTTTCATTGACGATGGCAGTACAGATAACACGGTTCAAATATTGCAAGAATTAAGTAAAAAACCTAACATAGATTTTTTACGCATAAGTCAAAACGTGGGTAAATCTAGGGCACTAGCCTATGGAATGCGCCAAGCATTTTCTTTATATAGTGAAATAGACTGGTTGGGCTTTTTAGACTCTGATGCAGCGTTCTCAAAGCGTGACGTCGAATCTATAATTAGTAAAAGAGATTCAATCGGTTCATTTGATGCGATTTATTCATCTCGTGTAAAGCTAGCTGGTAGAAAAATTCAGCGGAATAAAACTAGACATTTTTTTGCACGTATCATAGCAACGTTTTTCGGGTTAATTTGGGGAGATATACCTTACGACACTCAAAGTGGTTTTAAATTGTATAGAACAGAAAAGTTTTCAGACGAACTTTTTTTAAAACCTTTTAGGACTCGTTGGTTTTTTGACATCGAGTTTTCGATGCGTTTTTCAAAAATCAATAATTCTAAGTTGATGGCATGGGAGGAGCCTGTATATTCTTGGACAGATATTCCTGGAACTAAATTAAATTTTGGTCAAGGTCTTGTGGTATTAATAGAGATCGTTTACATAATGACACTAATAATCACACAGAGGAGAAATATCAATCAATGATTTAAATTATCAGAATTTGAATCATTTCACTCTATTCAGTTAATTTGTCAAAACTGGATAAATATGTTACGCCTATGGTCTTATGGATTGATCTTTTGTCTAGATATTAGATAGTTTGAGGTTGGAACCTTTCGATTCTTATCAGATTTGAATGCTACCTCAAAATTTATATCAGAAGAAGTCAAACTTCAATACTTAATTCTAATATTTAAAATGTTATAATAAATTATGAATAAAATCAAAATTTCAATTTTATGCCCTTCTAGAGGGCGTCCTAAAAATTTGGAAAGATTAATTATTTCGGCACGAGAAACAGCCAGTAAACCCGATGAGATTGAATTTCTATTTTATATTGATGACGATGACACAACATTCACTGACTTTAACTTAAAAAAATACATTGATTTTAATTGCAAAATCATACACGGAAAAAGAATGTGGATTTCTGTCGCACATAATTTTCTATATTCACAAGCTTCCGGTGAGATAATTATGGCTGCAGCTGATGATTTTGTCTTCCAATCAAAGAATTGGGACACTATAGTTAGCGATACTTTTTACAATTCGGCAGATAATTTGATTTTGGTTTATGGAAGTGATGTAGGTACATACAAAAATAATTTAGCTATTTATGGGTTCTTTCATCGTGATTGGATCGAAACGGTTGGTTATTGGACTTATCCAGCTCGTGGAAGCTTGTATGATCTCTGGTCATTTGAAGTCGCAAAAGAAATTGGAAGATTAGTTTATTTACCTGATTTGGAGATTGCTCATGTGCATTATCGCCAGGGTAATGCAATGGCGAACTTCGATAACACTTATCGCGATATATATAATTCTAACAGCACTTGGAGACCGAAAATAACTTACAGGCAGTTGGAGAGAGAGCGCAGAATTGATGTTATTTTGTTGTGTGAAAAAGCTCAAATAAAAGTACCACTAGATATGAATTATATTTTGGCACATATCATAACAAATTCAGTTAAGAAAATCATTTCTAAAACTAAGAAACGCAGATTGCTTAGTATGAAAAATAAAGAGATAATTTTTAGCGCACTTAAATTGAACAATTGGAAAATATCTCGTAATTAAAGTAAAAAAATGGGCTCTTTTAAATACAACTAGGCAGGCTGACATCTTTAACACCGTCAATGTTAGGAGCATCGAGTATGTTTGGCAATTTAGCAAAGCCAAAGAAGTGTTTCACACAATCTTTTCTTGTGAGCGTTAATTCGACAGCCCTTGGGAATTTCATTCCTCTAAGGTAAAAATAACCTGCTCCATTGTTACAATGAAGATGCAGAATGTAAAAATTATTAAGCAGTTTATTTACAATAGGTTCTAATACTTTAAAGTACTCATGCGCATTCAATAATTTATTAAGATAGTGTAGCTCAATCACGATAATTCTAAACTTCATTAAATAGTCAATTTGAATCGAATTTAACACCTCATATTCACTACCCTCAATATCCATAGATAGAATTAAATCGTTACATTTGGGAAAGTAAGTTTCAATAATTTCAGATAAAGTAACATGTTCTTCACCAGAAGAACCTACATATTTTTTAAAAACTTAAGATTCTTGGGTAAATCTTTTGGCGGTTCTACAGAACAGTCAATAAGAACTCCAGATATAGATTCATTTGTAAGATCAACATCAAAACGTATAGTGTCTCCAGTACCTGGAGAAATTAATCCACAAATATTTTCTAAATTACTTGGCACCAAATAACCACCATCATTTACTTCACTTATTCTTTGAAATGTTATTTCAGTTCTAATCGGCTTTAGGAGCTTAAAAAAAGCAGTCACTAAATGTGCTTCCGTCTGATCATTACTTCTAACAAAAGATTTCATATACACCAATAAATGCCACTTGACATAGGCATTTATTCTGTGTTGATTAACTACTATAACTTCTTTTAATTTCTTAGTTAAAGTTTGAATTATTTACAAATTATACATCATAT
>Ga0194116_10006919_pt1 | contig 11899 bp, 6 predicted proteins | sample TA2MahsurfametaG_4_FD_148617 | JGI IMG/M metagenome (GOLD analysis project Ga0194116, IMG submission 148617) | Freshwater microbial communities from Lake Tanganyika, Tanzania - TA2015008 Mahale S9 surface | ecosystem: Environmental > Aquatic > Freshwater > Lake | place: Tanzania: Lake Tanganyika... | reverse complement strand
AATTATTTATTAACTTTTAAAGGCATTAATTTTTTTAAACCCTATAAATAAAATTTTATTTATTAAATTTGAAGTTTTTTTGAATCTTTTTAAAATTTTTTTAAAGTTTTCCAAATTTATTTTTAATTTATTAATTAAGAAATTTTAAAATTTTTAAATTTACAAATAATTAAATGATATTTTTATAAATATAATTATTCATAAAATAAGTTAAAAATTATTATAGAAATAATTTATTTTTTAAAATGGAAAATGTTTTGTTGAATAGAGAAAATCAGGATATAACTTTAAATAACCTATCGAAATTAAAAGAAACAAAATGTCGAATTTTAGACTCTGGAACTTCACCTGCTAAAGAAACTTTTTATATATGTGTTTGTGATCCTGAACAAAAAGAGCCAATATGTAAATCTTGTTTTGAAAACTGTCATAAAGGACATGATTTTATTAAAAAAATTGACACTGAAGCGATTTGCAATTGTGGTTTGAAAATGCATGAAATTATAAGCTGTGACAATGAAAAAAACGAGGTTTTCGAAAAATGTATTTTTTCAGAATGGACTGAGAATTTAAATGTATGCTTAATTTATAAAGAGATTGCAAGTGGTACTAAGATTTGTGCTTTTTGTATAAATTTTTGTAGAATTAATGAAAATTTTTCCAATAATATTCAATTTAAAGAATTTTCAGAATTTATTTTGATAAACTCTAATAAAGAAACTTTTGATAAAATTAATAATAATATTGATATAGAAAAGAAATATCAAAATAATTGTTGTGAATGTACAAATGAAATACATAGAAATTTATCAAAAATTGTCAAAAATTTTATATGGTTATTCTTTTATAAAAACAATCTCAATTTAAAAAATAATGATAAAAATGAAAATAATGAATTTATAAAAAACAATTTGATTCTTAATAATAATATATCAAATTTAAATGTCTATAAAAATTCTCAAAATATCTTAAACTTAAAGCCGGGTTCGATTGAAAATAATGAATTTAATGATTTAGTAAAGGATAACAATAATACTGATTATAATCATCACAAAAGCGAAATAAATTGTTGGAAAAATGACTTTATAAATGATATTGAATTTCAGAAGAATAAACGAGAACAAAAATATATAGAAAAAAAAATTTTTAAATACGATTTTTTTAGGGGTCTAAACTTAAATCATTTAATAAATTTACTTTTAAATTCAGAAACAAAAATAAAAAATAATTCAAGCCTTTTTGGTTCATTCAATGAGGAATTGAAATCAAAAATTAAAAATGAAATTAATTCTGAAAATTTCCAATGGGATAGACAAAAAGGATTTACAAATTTTACACTTTACTTAAATTTTTTAAGATTAATGGCTGAATCAATAAAATTGATCAATTATACGAATTATTATCAGTTAGAGGATATACTGATTGAAGAAGAAAATTTTGCATTTTTAAATAAAAAATTTGACTTCAATAATATTAACATATGGAATGTTAAAAATAATTTGCTTTATATTTACTATAAATTTGTTTTTAAAAAAGATTTTGCAAGATTTCCTAAGCTAAAAATTCATGAATTATATAATATTGATCCATTACAACATTTACTTATAATTTCAAATGCCAATATAAAGGATTTTCCTGACATTTCAAAAAAATATTTAAAAAATCCGAAATTTTTGAATATGTGTATTAAAAATATCAGTAAATTTAGTGAAATTAAAGAAAATAATATTCACAAATGTGAAATAATTAAAACCTTATATAGGATTCTTTGTCATTTAGCAAAATGGAATTCTTTTACACAAGAAAATATGTTAAATTTCTGTAATGTAAGTGTTGAACTTATTTATAAATTTAATTATTTCAATAATCAAAATAAAATATATAATCATGAATCTGAATCTTGCAATAATCTATTTAAGAAAAATTTTTTAATAATGCAGATAAAAATATTAATAAAAATTGTGAAAATTCATATTTATTTAATATTAAATTTTAATAATGATATTATATATAAGATTTTAAAGACTTCTGGTGGTTCTTTGACTCTAAATGATCTAGATAAAAAAAATTTTATTATGTCTGATAATGAGGTAGGAAGAAGTATAAATAAAAACATAATTACTTTAATGAATTTTTCAATAAATTTAAAGAAATTTAATTTGAGAGAAATTAAAAAATTTTTAAATTATTTAAATATGATGCACACTTTATCATTTGAATATCCAGATAATTATGTAATTTCTATAAGAAGAATATTGGATAAAAATAAAGAAATATATATAAATTTGATAGATACAGAATTTGAAGAAGGTGAGAAGAAAAACTTCGGAAATGAAGAAATTGAGATTTTAAAATTCATAATTAATGAAAATGAAAAATTAGATAATATCAATCAAAATTTTCATAGATTTGAACAAAATTATGATAAATTTCAAATAAAATTTTATCAAAGTTTAAAAGAAGTTCTTTCAAAGTATGGTATATTATACTATGTAATCCCTGAAGTTGATTTTAACTTGAATAATTTTGAATTTGATATAGCTGATAAAGCTGTATCAAGAGATGGTATTCAAATACTAAAAATAAAAAATAATCAAAACAAAACAAAAATATTTGAAAAACCTTTAAGGATATTTGGAGATATAGATGATTTAATTTCATTAAATGAAAATTCAAATAAGCAAGATGAATTTATGGCAACTCGTAAATTTCTTTTAAAATTAAAAATAATGATTAATAAAAGTTTTTATGTGAATACTTTAATTAACGGATTGAAAATTATTATATTAATTGAATTGAACAAAAAGAGAGAATTAGATATAAAAATAGATGATGCTATATTTAATGAAATATTACGTTTCCTCTATTTTTATATAGAAGATAATATAGATAATTGTTTTGCAATATTAAATTCAAATTTATTTGAGTTAATCATTTATTTAAATATCGCACAAGTTGATTTACTCCTAAATTATTTGTCATTTATTTTGGTCAATTTGCTAAAAAATAAAGCAGATTTCGCCTCAAGTAAAGAAATTATTAAGATATGTAAAATAATTCATAATAAAATACTCATGAATTCAGATGATTTAAAATTGATGTTGAAATTCATTAATATTTTAAAATTGATTACTGATTTCTCTTTTATTGATGAAGCTTATGTATATCATAGTTTACGTAAACTATTAAAAGAATTTTATAAAGGAAATAAAGTTTTATTACAATTTAAATCTTTTTTACTAAATTTAACAAACTCCAGTTCAGGGGAACTTTCTAATAGAAATACTAGAGATAATTTTTTAAGCGGAGAAAAAAGAAGTATCTATAATAGTATAATAATAAATAGCAATAATTTACAAGGTGGAAGTCAATTATTCTATAAAGAAAATAATAATTATAATTTAAATCATATAAATGAAAAATCAAATACCAAAAATTCAAACTTATTGGATTGTAACAACAGTCTTAATAATAATATGAATACCGATGGAGAAAATATTGATTTAATGGATACTTCTAATTTTCAACACAGTTTAATTATTTATACAGTATTTCTCAAATTAATTAATTTCAATTTTGATGGTAATGCAACATTAAACGAAGAAAAATTTTTATACTCTATTTTAAATCATGCAGAGATTCAACAAATTTTAAGTAAAAAAGATTTAAATATAAAACTTCGGCTTGAAATTCTAAAATTCTTTAGAATAATTTATATTGATGTTATTATCGATATTAAAAAAATTGAAATCTATCGTAGTTTCATAATAAATCCAATTAGCGGTGAAAATAATGATGATTCTTTAGATGATAGTTTACAATATAGATTTTTCAACAATTTAATGGGTATTAATTCTAACCATTCCAATTTAGGTTTGGAATCCTATATTATAAAATTTGAATTAAAAAATTTTGAAGACATCATGAAATCCTTCGATGATAAAAACAAATTTGATTTAAATATTATGGATTATTTTGAAAATGGAATATTAATGCCACTTTACATTTTTTTAAATAAATTCATGAGTATTATATTTAATTTAAAAGGAAAAGAATATTTAAATTTGTATGAAATTGTTATTTACTTTTTAAAAGTAAAAAAAAATTTAATTCAGAATTATTTAGGAAAAGAAAAAGAGTCAAATATAAAAGGGAATATTTTCAAGAAACTATATTCAAAGTTGAAAAATCGTAATCAATTATTTAAGAAAGTAAATAAAGAGGAATCTATTTTACAAATAAATAAAGATTTAGAAATTTTGAATAAAAGAGACTTCGAAATTTTTAATTATAAATTAGTTTATTCATATTTCGAAAAACATTTTGATGATTTTATAATATCAAATCATTGTAAAACAATATTGGAATTCTTTAAAAAAAAAGAATCAATTTATTCAGATAAAAAAATAGGAAAATTGAAAAATATATTTAAAGAAGGTGAAATGTTAAATAATAGTTTCGAAACAAAAGTTTTTAATTTAATAATGAAATATGAAAATGATAAGAAAAATTTCCAAAATTCTTCATTTCTAACTTGCTTAGATGAACATAATCTTGAATTTAAATCTAATTACAGATGTCTATTGATCCGTTCATTGTTTTATTTAATTAATGATTTGAAGTATTCAAAAATATATAAAAAGAAAATTTTGGCAATTTTATTTAAACTCCTCCAATATCAAACAGGACCTATACAACAAGAAATTTTCCAGTTATATGGTAAATCAAAAGATTCTATAGGTTTGGATTTTATCGTTAATTTATTTTTAGAAAATTTTATCTCTATAATATTCTCTTCTTGTAACCCTTCCAACGTAAATAGTAATGAGGATTATTATATTAGTTTATTGATTATAAAAATACTAAAATATTTGTGCGAAGAACACAATAAAAATTTCCAAAAAATTTTCTTTATGGAATTGAAATTTGAATATTTTATAAGAGAAGAGTTGATTAATGAAGAAGTCGAAAAGGTAAATAATTTTACACAAAATAATTCATATAATTTTAATGGAAATACAGAAAATCACTATATTAATTCAAATAAACCAATTTTACAGCAAAGAAATTCAAATAATATTGAGAAAGAAACTGATATAGATATTAATAAGCAAGAAAAACCACCAAATAACAAAAGATTAATTACATTTTTTGATCTTATGGTTTGTATTCTGGGAAAAATTATTATTATTTCTAAATGGAAAAAAATTGATTTATCCAAATCTCTTTTTCCAGAACAAAGACAAAATAATTTTTTTTCCGATATATTTTTTGGAATAATCGAATTACTAATTGAAATGATACAGGGAACTGATGAAGTAAATTTGGGAAATATCAAACTAGAAACAAGAGGAGAAAATAATCAATTTTATAATTTTCTTAACATTTCCAAAAATATTTTATATCACGAAGATCATAATAGTAGCATAGTAAATAATTCTCGGAAAAATATTATTGAATTTTTAATAGCTTTCTTAGAAGAAAAGTCAACCCCTAAAAAACTAGTGCAATTAATAGCAAGTGTCTTCAGCCCATATTCTATTTTCGAAGCTATTATTAAAATTTTGAAAAAAATTTTTATAATGACTCATCCAAATTATAATAATAGGATAGAAATTTTCATACGATTTTATAATAAATTAATTTTCAATCCGGAAATCAAAGACTTTTTCCACAACACTTATTTCAAAGATAAAGATTTTTGCCTCAAGGATGAGTTTGAATTAGCAAATCGTATGTTCCAATTTGTGAAATTACTTGCAGATAAATTCCAAAACGACGAAGCAAATAACCTATTTAATTCAATTTCAAATGAGATAATTTTACATAATAAAATTAAATTAAAGATTGAAAATATACAAAAAAATAATAAAATTGAAAATTCACGAAATAGAGTAATAAATAATAATCAAAAAAATAAACCAATTACCGAAATTCAAACAAATAAAAATTTAAATATCAATCAAAATAATAACATAAATGTATCCAATTTAAATGTCCCTTCACAACAAAATATTTCTTCTGTTCATAACAATCTAAATTGGAGAATAAACTCAAATTCCAATTATGATGGTTTAAATACAATTGAAACATATACAAAAATTTTAGAGAGAGATAAATTTTTTGAATGTCACAATTTAGATCGTTCTAATGATACAACAGATTATGAAATAATAAATATAATAAACTTTTTCGAAGGAATTACTAGGAAAGTGTTTGTTCAAAATGGCGAAGAACAAGCCATGGTGTTATTCACACTCAATCCTTCTATCCCATATTTATCTGAAAATACTAAAATAGATTTTTATGAGAATGTCAATAGAGAAAGTCGCTATTCTAAATTGTACTCACTCATGGAATATTGTGAATATTTTCAAATTGAAATTACATATAATTTTGAACGTTCGAAATATGATATAATTTTTGTGCTTTTTAACAAACTAAATTTCAAATTTTTAGAATTTCTTCTTTTTTTCTTATTACTAATTATAAATTTTATAATGTTTGCAAAATATGAAAACTCCCATTTAATCGATGGTCAACAAAAATTATCAGATGTTGTTTTTGCACTTGGTTTGTCTAATGTAATATTAAATTCAATAGCTATAATAATATGGTTATACACAAAATTTCAACTCTACTATAATATTGAAAAAAAGAAATTCAGTTTGAAATATAAAATTGAAAATCCTAATAATATTTCTAAATGGAATAGATATTTTATTATTCCAATTATAGAAACCATTGTTAAAAAGAATGAAACTAATGGATTTATGTGGAACGTAATTTTTTCAGCAATAGCAATTAGTAATAAAAAAAATCATTATTGGTTTGCATTACAGACACTCATTGTTATTAATTTAAGTAAAATATTGAAATTGTTGATTAATGCAGTATTACTGAAATATAAGCAATTATTAGCTTGTGTATTTTCTCTAATAATTATTGTATTTTTCTTTACTTCAATTGCATTCTTTTATATGAGTGAGGATTATTTGGCAAATTTACAAACAGTATGATTTTTATAATTAAAAAATTTATTATTAAATTAAAACTATTTTAATTTATTAATATTATTCCAAATTATTTTTATATAAAAATTTTAATTTAAATTTATTAATAATTGGAAATAATCAAATGTTTTAGAATCAAGAAAACATGTGCGGTTCCTTCTTCTATTGTTTTTTAACAAATTTAAATTTTGGAATAAGAACTGATGGAGGAATTGCTAGATGGCTAGTCCCAATAAAATATTACGATGATCATCATTCAACTAAACATTATATAGGAAGATATTTTTATGAAGTAATGTTTTATATAGTTCTAATTTTAATTCTTTTAAATATAATATTTGGTATTATAATTGATACATTTGCTGAATTATCTGAAGAGCAACATGAGATGGATCATGATATGCATGAAAAATGCTTTATTTGTGGTGAAGGAAGAGCAAACTTAGAAAAAAAATCAATAAATTTCCATCAGCATACTGAAGAAGTACACTCTATATGGAATTATGTTGATTATTTAATTACATTAAAATTTGTGGATCCACAAGAAACAAATGCTATCAACTCTTATGTCATAGAAATGGTTCAAGAAAAAAAAATTGCCTGGTTTCCTGCGGCACATAAATTAGAAGAAAGTGATGAAATTGAAGAAAATGATCATCATTAGATTTTGGAATTTTTCTAAAATTACTATAATTTCTGAATAATATACAGAAAAAAATTTAAAATCTTGTTGAAATTTTAAAAAAAATCAATTATATCCACTTTAATAAGACAATTTGAATAAAATATAATAAAAAAACTGAAAAAAAACTTTTTAATTTTAATTCTTAAAAACATATTTAAAAATTGAATTTATTTATTAACAAAAAATATTTTTATAATAAATTGTTTGAATTAATCAAAATTTAAAAAATAATTAAAAAAATTATTAGAGTACCATAATTTTATTTTGTAGATATTCTTTTAATATTTTTTATTAATAATATTCAGAGAATGAGAGTAGTATATCAATCTTATAATATTGATTTCCTTAGTTAAGATTCTCTAAATCATATTAATGGTAATAAAAAGTTAATTTTTTTATAAAATTTTCTTGTCGGAACCATTATACATAAATACTTAAAATAAAAAGAATTCGTTGAAAATAAATATTAATATAAAGTGTAGTAAAAATATAAATAATCCCACCGCAATTTCATAAAAAATTATTCTAATCTGAATATTGTTTGACAATAGTTGAAAAAATAATAAATAGTTAAAAAATATTATTTTATCTTTATATATTTGATACTCTTACTCCAAAAGTATATAATTCAATTTAGAAAAGAAGAAAAATGAAAATTTATAAAAATTTTTAATTAGTTTCATGAATTTTAGAATACAACCATGTTGAATTTTAAAAATAAATTTAATTAAAATTTATATTTACTAAGAATTTTAAAATTTCTTATTTTAAAAATGTCTGAAGAAACTTCTCCAGTATTCTTTGTAAGATTCTCAAATAATAGACGTAAATTTATTGAATTACAAAACAAAAAATTCAGAGTTAGAAACAATAATTTTATGGAGTTTTATTCTTTAAATTTATTTCCTATAGTAATAACCTCCACAATTTTAGCTCCATTTAATAGATTAAAAATCCTCCAACAAATTAGCAATTTCATTCCCAATAAAGATATTTTTCTTGATAAAGGAGAAGCGAAAGGAAATTCAATAAAAATTTCATATATTATAAACAGTAATAATTAATTTTTATCTGTAGAAATTTATAAGGAAACAAAATGGAAAGGGTTTTGGAGAGGAAATCAATTCCTAAATCATAAAATATTTTTACAAATTTCCATGAAATACTTTTTCTTTGACAGATTGAAGTACAAGCAAACAGAATCCAATAAATTCTATAAAAATTATTATTTTTTTCAAATATTTAATAATATCATGAATTCTTTCATGTCATGTTTTATTGCCCTTATTTTTACTTATCCGATTGATTTAGCATATACCAGGAAAACCGGAAAATTAATTTTAGATGGGAACTACGAAAGTTATCGTAGTTGTTTCCATACAAAAATAGATACTATGATATATTATGACATTCCTTTAAATAAAATGTTGGAAAATCAAAAAAGTAAAAATCAATTTCTATTTTCCAAATATTATGAAGGATTTTCATATGCATTACTACTTTCCATAGTAAGTTGCTTCTTCAACATGATTGGATTTTCAATTATTTACGAAAAATTATCAAATAAAGTCGAAAATAATAATTACTCCATTGATCATTATATTTCCCTAATCGGCTATACAAGTTCTTTAGCGATTTTAACATCACCTTTTATATATCCATTTGATACTCTTTTGAGACATGCTCAAGTTAATGGAGGAAGAGGTTATGTAAATAGAAATGAAATGAAATTAGATGGTTTGAAGAATTTGATTAAAGTGAAAAATATAGGAAACTACTTTAAGTAAAAAATATTTAATTACATTTCAATCAATTTTTTCATTTAGGATTTATTAATTAATTTAATTTATTTTTTATGGGTCTTTAAAGTATTAAAAAATTTAATGAAAAGAATTGTTAATTTATAATAATGAGAGTTACTTTATTTAAATAAAATATAGTGGATATACAATGTATTTAGTTAGAAATATACCTTTTTCTATTATTCAATACCATATTTTTATAATGATCAAGACTTTAATGCTAAAGAATCAGAACGAAGACACAAATTAGGAAATCTGAAGTTTTGGTATTTTTGTTAAATTCAATTTTTAATTAATTTGATATTCCTTTTTAAAAAAATTAAAAATTTAGCAAAATATTTAAAAATGTTGTTTTAAAATTTTCCTTTATTTAGTTATTATAATTTTAAAATAAATGAGTAAATTTTAAATATATAGTAAATTTTAAATATATTGTTCTAATTTACCCTCTCCGAATTGAATTACTCAATTCGGTTTCTAATGTCATACAAAATGAAACTATAATACGAAATTCAAAAGTTTGAAATTAAAAAATTAGTTTAAAACTATTGATAAATAAATTTATTTCATTATCTTAATTTCTTTATAAAATAATGAATGAGATTTTTATTAGTTGAATAAATTAAAATTGTTATGTTTAGACTTTAAAAAAAAATGTTATTTTATTTATATAAGCATATCTTAAAATAAATATATCAGATAAATATTATTATATATTGACCTGTAAATATTTAATTTTAAAATTAAAAACTATTTTAAACTTTAAAACATTTTTTAATATTAAAATTTTAGAATTAGAGAATAAAATAAAAAAATAATATTTATTATTTATTTTGTTTTCTTGAAAAAATCTAAATGAAATTAATTTTTTTTAAATTTCTAGAATTTACTCCATTCTTATTCCTAAATATGAATTAACAAAAATTATATTATAGTAAAAAAGAATATTTTATTTTAAATTTACTATATCTATTTATTAAATAAACAATGAATGTAATTTATTTTAGAAAAATTCTAAACGTTTATATTTTTATGCAAAATGATTAAATTTAAGAAATTTTTATTCTATAAATATGTAAATTTCTTTTATTTCCTTCTCAAATTCATTTTTAATATTCTTCAGAAATCTCAACAGTGGTATTACCATTTTCATCAGTAATTGTTTTTTCTATCCTTGTAACTCTTCTACCATTTCTATTTATTTGATATAAATAAATTAAGACAACAAAATTTCTATTAAAAAACAAACTTATTATTCAAATCTTACATTGTTTGTGTAGTTTTTTTAATTGAAGTTTTTTTTCCCCCTCCAATATTTTTCATCGGAACATTATTTTTCAACGAACTTTCAGCTCCAAAATCCATATTATAAAACCCATTACCACCCATATTATGGAAACTAGAACCATTAATGTCATTGTTATTAAACATAAAATTTGAAGTCCCCATTCCTTTGAAGAAATCATCATTTTGGAAAGAGCTTTTCAAATTTCCGAAATCATCATCAAAATCAAATCCGAATTTCCCGAAGTCAGCAAATGGATCTTTTCCTCCAAAGAATTCTTTAAAAACGTTCCTAGCATCAAAGTTATCGAAATTATAATTAAAAGTAGTTTTAAAATTTCCTTGATGCTCATTCGAAGGAAATCCGTTTAAGCCTGCACCCATTTTACCATATTTTTTGAAATCATCATATTCTTTTCTTTTCGATACGTCAGATAATATACTGTAAGCTTCCGAAATTTCTTTGAATTTTTTCTCAGCCTCTTCTTTATTATCGATATTTTTATCCTTAATTAAAAATCAATTTAAAAATATAAAAGTTGAGTCACTTTTTTTATTAATACTTAATTTAACTGATATTTTGTTTAAATAAAATTTATTTCTTTTTATAAATTATTAAAAATAAATCAAAATATGTGAAAAAAATTGTTTTTCAATAAATTATTCTTTTTATGGCATAAATAACTGATTAAATATAAAAATTTTCAAATAAAAATAAAAATTAATATTTCTTTTTAATTTTACTGGATGCCATTTAAGTGCAAGTTTTTTATAAGATTTCCTTATTTCATCTGTACTACAATCTTCTTTCAAACTTAAGATTTCGTAATAATTTTTATCAGAGCTAAATTCAGACATTTTTATTTAATAAATTTATTAAAAAAAATTATTATTTTTTTCTAAATTTTGCTTTAAATAAAATACAAATAATTATGCATTTCTCTATCTCTTAATATGAAAATTTATGCAAACATCTTATTTGCATTAATGCTTATACATAAGCAAATTAATTTTAAAAATTCATTAAATTGTGTTTCTTTTAAAAATAATTAAAGAGGGTTTTCTTATGTAAATATAATAAAAAATGGGGATTGGGGATTGGGGATTGGGGATTG
>Ga0194116_10006917_pt1 | contig 11902 bp, 13 predicted proteins | sample TA2MahsurfametaG_4_FD_148617 | JGI IMG/M metagenome (GOLD analysis project Ga0194116, IMG submission 148617) | Freshwater microbial communities from Lake Tanganyika, Tanzania - TA2015008 Mahale S9 surface | ecosystem: Environmental > Aquatic > Freshwater > Lake | place: Tanzania: Lake... | reverse complement strand
ATCAGAATTATTTTACGCCATCGTCTTCCCAATGGAGAACTGATTCTATCGACTTGGCCAATTATTCAAACGAATCAAATCTGCAGATTGCATTTAGAAATATTGGTCGTTATGGGAATGTAGTTTACCTCGATAATGTGAATATCGATGGATTTAACACGCTTATTGAGTCATCAAAACATAATTTTTATTTGTATCCTAACCCTGTAAGGAAGGGGAAAGTTTTAGCATGGAACTCTACAATCGAAGAACCTGTTGTGTGTGTTTTATTGGACTCCAAAGGTAAAATAATCTTTAATAAGCAACTTAATGGAAATCAAATAATTATCCCTGAAAACCTAAAAGCAGGAAATTATTTCATTCAATTTCAATTCAAAGAAATCTTATTTAACAGGAGCTTAGTCATAATAGAATAATTTTTTTAGATATTTTTGTTAATTATTTGGCATAATTTGTGATATTTGAGGTGAACATATGGAATTAAAGAGTCTTTTTTTTCTTCTATTTTGGTTTACGGCGTATTACAGCCATAGTCAAGATTCTAAATCTCAGGGGATTTTAGATAAACTTTCTACAAAAATGAAGGGCATGAGCTCCTTCTATATTGAATTTAGTGCAAACATTAAAAATACAAAAAGCGGCCTCAATGATACCGAAATTGGCAAAGGTTGGGTGAAAGGAAATAAGTATTTTGCTTCTTATGGTGAAAATACCATCATGTCAAATGGGATCAAAACATGGACAGTTGTTAAAGAGGAAGGTTCTGTTTATGAATCAGATGCGAATATTGGAGATGAAGGTATAAACCCAAAAAAATTAATGACCATTTGGGAAACAGGTTTTAAAAATACGTATGATAAAGAATCCTCACTGAACGGAGAAACCGTCCATATCATCAATTTAATACCAAAGGTTCCTGCAAAAGCAGATTATCATACCATCGTATTGTATGTCTCTAAAAGCAATGATTTGAAAAAAGCCGTTTTGAAGACAAAAGATGGTTCTATCATGACTTACTCGCTAACAAAGTTTTCTTCAAATCCCGCAATTGACGATAGCAAATTCACTTATGACAAGAAACAGTGTCAAGGATGTCCTATTATTAGAGACTAGCACTTATCTTTTCATTGCCCTTGCCATCTCAAGCTTATCGTCCTTTTCTTTCAAATCTTGACGTTTGTCGTGCATTTTTTTACCAAAAGCACAGGCAATCTCGACTTTTATCCAACCTTTTTCCGATAAAAATAGCTTTAAGGGAATCACAGTGTTACCCTTGATTTTTAAATACTTTTCGAGTTGACTAATTTCTTTCTTGTTTAACAATAATTTTCTATCTGAGCGTGGTTTATGATTATAAAACGATCCATTTTCATATTCTGTAATATGCATATTTCTGATCCAAATTTCGCCACCATAAAAAATACAATAAGCCTCCAATATACTGGCCTTTTTATTTCGGATGGATTTTATTTCTGTTCCACTCAACTGAATACCCGCAGTAAAAATATCCTGTAAATGATACTCAAACCGCGCTTTTTTGTTCTGGATGTTAAGATCCTTCATAGTACAAAGTTAGGAATTTCAAAATTTAGAGTAGATTCGATTAGTGCACTTTTGTTAAAAGAGGGTATATTGTTTATTACATCTGTTTGTTAAACTTAGCCGCTTTTCGAATATTTTAACCTTTTTATGCATTTAAAAAAAATAAAAGAGTTATTCATTATTTTTGCAGGTGCAAATTCCTTCAAAGCAATTAGAGAATGCTGTTAACCAATTGAGTTCATTACCTGGAATTGGAAGAAGAAGTGCATTGCGTTTAGCGCTCTTTTTATTAAAAAAGTCCGAAACAGAAGTTATGGATTTTACAGAGGCAATTAGAGATATGCGAACACAAATTCACTTTTGCCAACATTGTCACAATATTTCGGATCACATTGTTTGTGAAATTTGCTCAAATACCAATCGCGATTCATTGGTAATTTGTGTGGTTGAAGATATTCGTGATGTAATGGCAATTGAATCAACGGGCACTTATAAAGGAGTGTATCATGTATTAGGAGGCTTAATTTCACCAATGGATGGCATAGGCCCAGGTCAACTAAATATTCAAACACTGGTAGAAAAGGCAGAAAGAATTGAACCAAAAGAAATAATTTTTGCATTAAGCCCAACAATGGAAGGAGATACTACAAATTTCTATTTATATAAAAAGCTACGCCATCTTACTGTTTTTATTACGGCCTTGTCGAGAGGGGTTTCGGTGGGTACAGAGCTTCAATATGCCGATGAACTGACTATTTCAAGGTCACTTGAACAGCGGAGTGAGTTTAAACCGGTTTAATCCTCTGATTTAAAATAATGAGTTTTATGCTTTAAAAACTTCATTGTTCCAGCAAAAAAAAAGATAAAAATTAAGAACACTAGGTGCCAAGTGCAATAGAAATATCCATTGCTGCCTCGAATTTCTTTGGTCAAAATTAAAATAAATAAACAGCTCAAGGTTGCACATATTCCGGGATATTCATTTTTTAAGATTGTCTTAAAAGATAAGGGCATTGGATTTTTTTGAAAATTTTTCCAACTCGGAAAAAAAACAGGCGTTGACTTGGCCCACTCCGAGTATTTCGATTTAAATTTCTCTGTGAGGTAACTTTCCTCTGATAGTATTATTGGTCGATAAATCAACCAAAAAAAAATACAGGTTAAAACTAGTACTCCTGAGTGAAGTGTGACAAGTGATAAACCGATCCAGATTAAGAAATTTGCGAAATACAGGGGGTTTCGTGTCACCGAATACCAACCTAAAACATTCAAATTCTCTGCGTAATGGTGTGAACGATTCTTTCCAGAGGAATGCTTAAATCTGTTTCCGACGGTTGTTGCTCGAATAATGTGCCCATTGCTAATGAATATCGCAGCAAGAATATAAATAATAAGTTGAAGCTCATCCGCCCATTTTACTGCTGTTGGGTAATACAACATCAAAATTACAGCTAGCAAAATCAATAAAACTGGCAATTGACCTCGGTATCTAAAAAAAAAAGCGCCTTGCTCAATTAATCGTTTTTCCGATAACATTGTAATTAAAAATCACTATATTTAAGAGTTACAAATGTAAAATTAAATTTGTCAGCTATGAAAGAGAAATTTGAATTGGAATATTTGTTCAAGACAACTCCCGGGGTGCTTGAAAATTTAATTGGAACACCAAGTGGTTTAAGCGAATGGTTTGCTGACAACGTAAATGTAAAAAATAATATATATTGCTTTGAGTGGAATGGCGCGGTCGAAGAGGCGTCTTTACAATTTCATAAAGCACATCAGCGTATCCGTTTTAAATGGCTTGCTGATATTGACAATGAGTGTTACTTTGAAATCGCTACAAAACCGGATCCAATGACGGGCTCTATGATAATTAATATAACAGATTTTGCGGACCCTCAAGACGTTTACGGTGCGGAATTGTTATGGAATAAGCAAATAGAAAAGTTACGCCGAATTTTGGGTGCGTAAATATTAAATAGGTTATCTATACTATTTTTGCAGTAATATATATTTTTGAAACGTCTCTATTTTTTTAGTATTCGCTCTTTTGCAGGTCCTTTCGTGATTACCCTGCTCATTTCCATGTTTATCCTGGTCTTACAGTTTTTCTGGTTGTATATCGATGACATGATGGGGAAAGGAATAAGCATTATGGTTATATTAGAATTATTACTTTATGTTTCTGCGAGTTTAGTTCCATTAGCCCTCCCTCTTGCCATTTTACTTTCCTCGTTAATGACATTCGGAAATTTCTCAGAAAATAACGAACTTACAGCATTTAAAGCAAGCGGAATGTCATTGTATAGAGTAATGCGTCCTCTTACCTTGGTCGTTTTAGGGATTTCGATTTTTACGTTTTACTTTGCAAACAACGTAATCCCCGTGGCTAACTTGAAATGGCATGCTATTATATTTGACATTCAAAACACAAAAATCAGCGCACTACTAACACCTGGTGTTTATTCGAAAGATATTGATAATTACGCCATTAAAGTCGACGAAATACGCGACAAAGTAAATTATGGGATCACCATTCACGACCATAGTAATAAGGAGCAAATGAGAACTATTAAAGCAAAAGAGGCTCGTATTTACAAGTCTGAAAATAACCACTTTCTCTTTTTTCAATTGAAAAACGGAGAAGTATTTGAGGAATTAGAAATACAAAATCCTATTTTTTTCCCAAACGGAAAATTAAAGGACTATAATAGAAAAAATAAACCTTCTCGCGTTTCTTCTTTTTCAACAGGAACATTTAAACTAAAAATTGATGCGCTAAATTACTCGCATTCTGACGAAAAAGTATTTTCAGATAAGCATGAGATGATGAACGTTTTTCAAATAAGCGATGTAACGGACTCGCTTCAAAACATGAAGGATAAGTTTTCAGAAAACATCTCCAAATCTATTATTGGTACTCACTTGTCCTTAAGAGATAATACTGCCAATTTGAAAAATATTCAAAACGAGAAAGTATTAGATATTCCGATAAAAAGGTACAGCGACTTATCGGAGTTAGAAAAAACTAATACTATAAATCACACGCTCAATTTCTTAAGAGGAAATAATCAAATGATTCAAAATCAATTAGAATTTAGAAAAACATTTGATGTTGAACAAAATAGATACTGGATGGAGTTTCACAGGAAATTTTCTCTGACATACACCATTCTCGTTCTATTTTTTGTTGGGGCGCCTCTTGGTGCCATTGTGAAAAAAGGGGGATTTGGTGCACCTGTAGTAATTGCAGCAATTATTTTTATTATATACTTTGTTTTAATTAGTATTGGAGAAAGCCTTGTAAAATCGCAGACGGTGAGTCCATTTATTGGTATGTGGATGGCAAGCATATTTTTTACTCCAGTGGCTATTTACATAACATGGGTAGCTGCGAACGATCGGAAAGTATTCCCTTCCATTTCCTCGCCTCTCAAGTTTTTAAATTTTAAGTTAAAAAAGAAATTGTGAAAGGGCTGAGCACATTTATTTTGATTCTTTTATTTGTAGCATTTGTTTCTAACTCTTGCAAACGGGGAATTGCCGTATTTACATTGTCCGGAACAATTACAGACGAAACTTTTTCAGGGGGTTTGAACGGTGCAAAAGTTAAACTTTATAAGGTCCCAATTGGAACAAGTACCTTGGTTCCTTTGGATTCGCTTATTCTTCCACCTGATGGTAAGTATCAGTTTACATTCCCACGTGATAAAATAGAGAAATATGTTTTAATCGCAACAAAAGAAAACTATTTTGAAATTATTGAAGAAATACCCTTTTCAGTTCTCAACCCCTCAGAAACAAACACGCGGAACTTCGGAACCAAAGCAAAATCATGGGTGGAGATGCGGTTTATAAATACAACCGTTTTGCCGGGCGAAATTTTTCGATTCATGAAAATAAATGAGAATAATAATTGTCTGGAGTGTTGTCCTGGGGGATTAATTGATTTAGTGGAGCAATCTTATTATTCTAAAATATGTATCAACAACGCAAACAGTTTATTTTCAGTCGATTATTGGATAATTAATGGGAACTCGAGTCAATATGGGCATAAAGAAGCGACACCCTCGCCATTCGATACTTCGTTAATTCTTGTCACCTATTAAAATTCATCATAAAGCACCTCATATCGTTTCAATGCCTCGGGTCTGGAGCAAGCATTATAATGCCACCATTCCGTTTGTAATTGTCTGAACCCCTGCGCCTGCATCAAACTTCTTAACAAAAGTCTGTTTTCAACTTGTTTCTTGCTGAGCTCTCCCGTTTGAAGGAAGCGATGCTCATGGGCTGGATATGCAATTTCACGAATATCATCGAATCCGGCCCCCATATCTAGGGGGACTCCCTTGTCGTCCACAATGGTGAGGTCAACAGCAGCTCCCATGTTATGCAAACTTTTATTAGCGGGGTTTGAAACGAATTTACCTCTCCTGAGCGGTGGTATACTGTCTAAAGCATTCCACATTTTTCTCTGAACACTTACAGGTCTCAGGGCATCGTAGACAAGTAAGCAAAAACCAGGTTTCTTTTTAGTCAAAGCATCCTGAACTTTTGCTAAGCGCTTTGCAACGTCCTTTTGAAGGTATGCTCGATCTATTTTTTCATACAAGCGCATGTGCATGAAGTTATCTTCAGTGGTATACTTGAGCTCAACTTTGATAGCTTGGTTTAATTCTCTTATGTCAATAAAAGAGTCAAAAGATTTTTGTGTTTGAACTTTCCTGTTTAGAGAAGTTACTTTCTTTAAATTCACCTTTACTAAGGGTGGTTTGATACTATTATTTTTCGGGAACGAATTTTTATTGTTTTCACCGGAACACGAAAGTAAATATAGCGTGCTGTAAATAAAAATAAAACGCGGGAACATTTAGTAACCTATCAATCGTTTTGTTTCTCTGACAATTCGTTCTTTTAAACCATCCGAAACGGGGACCAATGGCAATCTCAAAACATCAGAGCTAATCCCGCGCTCCTTCAACGCTATTTTTACACCTCCAGGATTTCCCTCTTCAAAAAACATTTTTGTTATAGGAAATAAATCGTAATGCTCTTTTCTCGAACGGTCATAATCTCCCTCCAAAGCAGTGTGAACTAATCTGGAGAATTTCTCGGGAAAGGCGTTCGCTACCACGGAAATAACACCATCTGCTCCTGCTGCTATTAACGGCATTGTGATGGCATCGTCACCTGATAAAACTCCAAAATCCGCCTTTCGCAAACGAATAATCTCCATGATTTGTTCCATGTTTCCAGATGCTTCTTTCATGGCAACAATGTTTGGGACTTCGGCAAGGGCCAAAGTTGTTTCAGGCAGCACATTAGATCCAGTTCTTCCAGGAACATTGTATAAAATGATTGGTATCTCTGTACACGATGAAAGGTGCCGGTAATGTTCAATTATTCCCCGTTGAATGGGTTTATTGTAATAGGGAGAAACAGAAAGTATTCCATCCACTCCCTTTGGAATTTGCTTGATGGCATTCGCAACGGCCATGGTATTATTTCCACCAACGCCATATACTACTTTGAGTTTTCCGTTATTTTCTTCCAACACGCAATCAAGCACGGACAATTTTTCCTCGGCCGTTAGCACAGGAGATTCTCCTGTAGTACCTTGAACCACTAAAAAATCAGTTCCACCCGCTATTTGTAAACGAACGAGCGATTTTAAAGCTTTATAATCAATGGAATAATCAGCATTAAATGGTGTTACGAGTGCAACACCTGAGCCGACAAAGGGATTATTCATCTGTAGTTATTTTTTTTAACGTTTCAATTACAAAATTTAGCATCATATCCGGAGCATCTGACCCTGCATTCAAACTTAAATCGAATGAAGGGTTATCTTGGTTAATAATTATTTTTCTTTGAAAAGAGGTTTCTTGAATCTGTGAATATATTTTTTTGTCTGTATCGCCAAACCATAATAAAACATCATATGCTCTTGTTAATTCTGCTTCAAGTTGGACATCCTTTAACTTTCCCCAAAAATTAAAATCATTGGGTGAATTGTAGTATATAAGGAAATGTGGAGGTAAACTATTTTTATCCACATCCTTTGGAATATTTACCACAACAATCAATCTATCCACGTTGCTCGAATTGAGCATCTTATCAAGCGATTTTCTAAACAGCTTTAGTTGTTCATCGTCTTCGTATGGAAAAACGACCAGTAATGATTTTATTGAAGACCAAATATTTTTCATGTTTGACTTATAAATTTAATAAAATCATTTTCGCTCAAGAGTTGAATATTTAATTCCTTGGCTTGTTTTAATTTTGAAGGCCCCATATTTTCACCTGCAATTATAAAATCAGTCTTTTTCGTTACCGTGCTCCCATTTTTTCCACCATTTATTTCAATCAATTCTTTTAATTCGTCACGGGAGAAAGATTGAAATGTTCCTGAAATTACAATAATTTTTCCTGCTAAGATATTCGAAATATTCTGTTTATGAGTCGAAAAAAAATGAAGATTTGCGCTTTTCAATGAAGCTATGAGCTTTATGTGCTCCTCTGTTTCAAAAAACTGCAAAATTGAATAGGCTATCTTCTCTCCTACCTCGTCAACCGCTATAAGTTCGTCAAAGGTAGCTACCGCAAGTTCATCTATTGAAGAAAAATATTTGACCAATTTTTTTGCTACCGTTTCCCCCACATGTCGAATTCCCAATGCAAACAAAACTCTTTCAAATGGAACTGCTTTTGAATCCTCAATTGCTTGTAATATATTTTCTACTGATTTTTCAGCCATTCTATCAAGTGCCATTAAATCTGCTCTTTGTAACGAGTACAAATCAGCTACTGATGCAATGAGACCATTTTTCAATAAGGCATCAATTGTTTCAACACCAACACCGTCAATATTCATTGCTCGTCTTGAAATAAAGTGCTCTATCTTTCCTTTTACTTGTGGTGGGCAAGTTTTTTCGTTTGGGCAATAGTGCTGGGCCTCGCCCTCATTTCGAACAAGTACGGTTTGACACTGTGGACATTTTTTGATGAACGAAAATAATGGTGCAGAGGCGTTTCGTTTCTCCGTAACGACTCCAATTATTTTTGGTATAATTTCCCCACCTTTCTCAACACGCACCGTGTCCCCAATTCGAAGGCCTAATTTTTTAATTTGATCCGCGTTGTGTAAGGATGCTCTTTTTATGGTGGTTCCTCCGAGGAAAACAGGAATTAAATTGGCTACTGGGGTAATTGCGCCAGTCCTACCAACTTGGAAATCTATACTTTCTACAATTGTTTCAACCTGTTGCGCTTTAAATTTATAGGCAATTGCCCATCGCGGAAATTTTGCTGTAAATCCTAATTCTTCTTGAATGGCAAATTCATTGACTTTAATAACAACACCATCAATGTCGAAAGGCAATGAATACCTGTGTTGATCCCAATAAGAAATAAACTTCAATACATCTTCGATATTATCAACAAGTGCAATGTAATTATTCATGGTTTTAGGAACCTGAAATCCCCATTGTCCGGCATGTTGAACGCTTTCAAAGTGCCCATCAAAAAGACCTGAAACACCATAAACACCATATAAAAAAGACGATAAGTTGCGTTCTGCCACAATTCGTGAGTCTTGAAGTTTTAATGTGCCTGCTGCAGTATTTCTCGGATTAGCAAATAAGATTTCACCTTGTAATTCTCTCTCCTTATTTAATTCCTCAAACTTTGATTTTGGAAGGAATATTTCACCTCGAATTTCAAAATCCAGTGGATAATTTCCATTCAGTGCTAGGGGAACAGACTTTATAGTTCTCACATTCGCGGTGACATCCTCACCTTTTTCTCCATCTCCGCGAGTTACAGCTCTTATTAAATTCCCATTTTCGTATCGTAATCCGATGGCAACTCCGTCATATTTTAGCTCACATACATAATTAATTTGACGACCAATGCTCTTTTGTATTCGTTCCTCCCACTCGCAAATTTCTTCTGCGGAATAAGTGTTTGACAGGGACAGCATCGGATACTTGTGTTTGAAAACTTCAAATTTCTTTGTTATATCGCCGCCAACTCTTTTGGTTGGAGAATTCTCGAGTGCTAATTCAGGAAATTTCTGCTCAAGCTCTTGTAATTCTTTGAGCAACATGTCAAATTCAAAATCAGAAACTTGCGGATTATTTTCGACGTAATAACGATAATTGTGCGCATGTAAGTCGCTAGTGAGTTGAATTATTCTTAGCTGAATTGACTTGTCAACCATAATATAAAATTAGGGAATTTGCGCTTTCAAAAATCTATCTTGGCCTTGTAAATCTTTCCTTAACTCAATATTTATATATCCTCTTTCAATCATTTCATTTTGAAGTTCGATGTGAAATTTATGATGTGTTTCAAAAAACAATAGGCCATCAGGGTTCAAACTTTTTAGCGCGTAATCTGCTATTTTTTTATAAAAAATTAGAGGGTCGTCATCCTCTACGAAAAGAGCGAGGTGGGGTTCAAAATCTTTCACATTTGGGGCTATTTCCTTAACTTCCGATCTCATGACGTACGGAGGATTAGAGACAATGAGGTCATATTTTTTTTTATCAAAATTACGGGTCAAAACGTTCACCTTTTTAAATTCAACAGGCAACTTAAGGTTTTCTGCATTTTTTTTTGCCAAGCTAAGAGCTTTTTCTGATAAATCGCAAGCATTAACTGACGCGCATGGAAAAATTGATTTAAGAGCAAGTGCTATGCAGCCGGTACCTGTTCCAATGTCTAAAATAGAGAGTGGTTTTAAATTACACTTTCGAATCCACCCGATAAGTTCTTCAGTTTCCGGACGCGGAATTAAGGCATCTGAATTACAAAAAATGGAAAGGCCATAAAAATTCGTCTTACCTAAAATATATTGGAAAGGTTCATGAGCTTGAAGCCGTTTGACAAAGTCTCGGACGTAGAGCAAATCAGACTCTGACAATGAGACTTGTTGATTTAAAAGAAATTGAGCATTGTCCCAGTTGTAGCGATTACAAATTAAAGTCTTCCACATTTGTTGAAGGGCAAGGCTTGAAAATTGACCTTTAAGTCGGTCGTAAAAATAATGTTTGCAGGTATCGATTTTGTTATCCTTCACAAACATTTATTGCTTTCTTAGTTCGATAAATGACTGAATTTTTTCATTCTCAATAAGCACAGTTAAATTGTAATAGGCTATTTTGACATTTCCCTTTTCAAATAGACAGATACCACTTCCCCTACAACCCTGCATCCAGGTGGATAAATCTTCATCGAACCATGCGATTTTTCTTTTATAGTCAATATGCCACTTACGAGAGGAAGGCTTAAAGTCCCATGCTTTTCCTTTATCAAAGTATGGTTTGCAAAAGCTGTAGAATTGAGATTTCGACCAACGTTCTCCCGGAGCAGTGCCGAGAAACACAAATTCCTCTGACATTACCGAGAAATAATTGTCCAATTGGGCGTTTGCTGCGTCGAGATGCCATTGGTTTATGACCGTGTTTAAATAAAGCGTGTCAGTAACTCTCGACTGGCAACTATATTTTTGAAAACCAATTAGGAAAATAAAACCTAGTAAAAACTTATTTCTTAGATTTTTCAAGTTTAGTGCAATATTTAACAGCTTTTAGGATATTCACAATACCTCCTGTATTACAAAGATCAGCCAAAGGTTTTTTGAGCACTGCTGTCCTAAGGATTGCCTCTCGAATCTCTGCCATCGTTAAGGAAGGGTAATATGAGGCTAACATGGCTGCCATACCAGCAACCATCGGAGCAGCCATTGAAGTTCCTTGTAAATTCATATACTCAGACTGCGGGACTGTATTGTATATCTCAAAACCAGGGGCAAAAACATCTACTTGGGAAATGCCAAAGTTTGAAAATCCAGCAACAAGATCTTCACCGTCATTTCTCGTTGAAGCGCCCACGGTTAAAATGTGTACTAATTCTGTTGTTTGAAAATCGTAATTTTCCGTTGGAAAATTAGGTTCTACATCTATATCCTTGGAATCATTTCCAGCTGCATGGACTAACAGAACCCCTCTTGAGTCAGCATATGCCATTGCCTCATAAACCCATTGTGCTTTAGGTGAATACGCTTTTCCAAAGGACATATTGATGACCTTAGCACCGTTATCCACAGCATAACGAATAGCCAGCGCAACATCTTTGTCGTGTTCGTCTCCATTTGGAACCGTTCTTATGGACATAATTTTTACATTTTCTGCAACACCTTCTACACCTATATTATTAGTTCTGTTCGCTGCAATAATTCCGGCTACGTGGGTTCCATGCAAGGCATCTGGACCTTCGACATCTGGATTACCATAATTTCTATCGTTAAAATCCTCAGGATTATCGCCCAACAGTGAACGATCGTCATAATTTGGAT
>Ga0194116_10006906_pt1 | contig 11910 bp, 5 predicted proteins | sample TA2MahsurfametaG_4_FD_148617 | JGI IMG/M metagenome (GOLD analysis project Ga0194116, IMG submission 148617) | Freshwater microbial communities from Lake Tanganyika, Tanzania - TA2015008 Mahale S9 surface | ecosystem: Environmental > Aquatic > Freshwater > Lake | place: Tanzania: Lake Tanganyika... | reverse complement strand
TTCATTACCAATCTCGCAAATAAGGGCATTGGGGTGCGGGTGCTGGCCAGTTTGGCAGGGCACAGACCCATCGCGGTCACGCAGGCCTATATCGACGTCAATGACGATATGAAGCGACGGGCGGTGGAGTTGGTTTGAAAACTATTTTGGAGTGCAGTACAAAACCGTCTCCTCCGAATGAATAGTGTAGTGTTCGATGAACATCTCATAAAAAGGGAACGCTTTCGAAATGTACAACGGGATTTCAAAAATGTCAGTTGGTTTGTGGTACAGACTTATAGCAAGCTTCGGTTTAAATTTTTGAATAGAGCTTGCTGCGCCCTTAATGGCAGATAGTTCTGCGCCTTCAATATCCATCTTCAAAAAGTCGATCTTTGAAATGTTTCCTCCTATAACGAGACTGTCCACGCGTCTTAGCGGTACATTTTGGTTTCGAGAGCTAAATCCTGGCGAATAATTTTGGAGCCTGATGGGTGGACAATCTACATCGGCATCCGATAGTCCAAAGGGCATAGCCTGAATATTGCAGTCTGGATTTTGATTTATGTTGTGCTGAAGAACATCCAAATGATTCTGAACTGGATCAAAAGCAAAGACTTTCCCGTGTTTACCAACTGCTTTGCCGAAAACAATTGCGGTGTCACCTAAGCACGCACCAGCATCGATCACGAAGTCACCCTCTCCGGGTTCGATACTCACTTCATCGTCGTTAAAGAAATACTGACCCCGAAATAGGTAGTATTTGAATCCGAGACAGTCAGCTACATAGCGTTTGTTGTTGTGAGTAAAATCGTAGTGACGAAGTTTCCCAAACACCCCTGCTGTCGGAAGATCGCTTGCCGTAAATTTCTCTGATGACTGATAATCTTTGAAAGAGGAACTATTTTCATCGAAGCGTGTCGCAATCCTCACAGAATGATGGCCAGCAATCCGAAATGCAAGTAAATTCAAAAACAGTCTTTTTGAACGCTCGTTTTTTAACAGGATGAACGCAGAAAAAAGATTTTCATAATTATTGAAAAACCAATCGAGCCAATACACTCGTTGCCCCGTATTGAAGGACTTTGAGCGATCGACACCATCATAATTGAATCGGTCCGAGTCGAAGTTATCAAGAAAAGTATTCATCTTCAGGCTGATAATACTTTCAGATAAAATCACAACCTTGAACTCTGCTGGGGATGTTGGCAGCTCTGGAAACATATTTGGACCTCACTGAGAAATGGTCCCGCTTCGTCGGGCAGTTTTTCATTGGATTTAATGAAGACTGTCCTGCGGTTTAGGCAGCCAAGGCTGCCGGGTTAGTCGATGGGAAGTAAACCTGATCTGGGGTCTGACCGTCCAGTGCCGAGCCCTTCAAGCCAACCTCTCCGCCGCCAAAGTAGCCGTTAACTTGCTGTAGTACTGCTCGATCATTTGGGCAGAGTTGCCCAACTGCCTTGCCAGTGTATGGATGTCGGTACCCGCCAACAACTCCTGTGTGGCGTAGGTGTGCCGCAGTGAATACAGGGTGCGGTTTTGACCATCAGTCGCCCTTAGCAAGCCGCTGTCCCGCATGAGTCTTCGGAAGGTGCCAATGAAACTGTGGGGCTGGTAGCCCGTGCTGAAACGAAACACCTTCTGTGGGACTCGGCTTTGAAGAATCGTTTCAAACCTCTTTCCTTCCAGATCCCTCTGTCTCGCTGCCAGTCGCTCAAATACGGTGATCGCACGATGCTTGGCGATCAACCACCTGCCGCCAGTTTTACCCGCGACCCACAAGCGTAAATATTTTTTACGCTCACTCTCGTGCCATTCGAGGTGGTTCCACAACAGTCCCATCGCCTCTGTACCGTGCCTGATGCCGGTCAACAACAGTATCTCGATGTAGTCGCGAAGTAGTAGACGCATTTCTTTGCCGGCTGGTTTGATGCCACCCATGCTCCAAGTTTCGAGATAGGCAAGCAGTTGATCCACTTCGTCTTTGCTGAACGCAGGTCTGGGTGTGCTCTTCTCGCCCCGTGTTGAAAGTCTGGGAACCGTGGCCCGCTCACTAATCCAGCCTTTGCGAATGCCTGTGTCCAAGAGTTTGGTCCACGCGGCTGCAAAGGTGTTCAGAGTGGAGGCTTTGGGGATCTTCTGCATTTGGCGATTTCGCCATGCTTCAAACTGGGCGATGTCTGTAGCCGTCAGCGTTTCCAGATGACGCTCGCCAAAGTAGGGCAAGAAATACCGCTCGATCACGCTGATGTAGGAGGAGTAGATCACTCTGCCCCGCCCTGCATCCATTTCCAGCCGCAAGTGGCTGAGTGTTTCGTGTGCAACGGCTGTGAAAGGTCGTGCCCTTGTGTGCTAATCCCAGTTTTTGGCGAAACCTGGCTTCGTCATAAAGCTCGCAGGCGGTGGGGATAGCATTTTCTAGTGCGGCTTAGGCGGTGCTTTCTCTCACCCATGCTCCCGTTCGCAGTTTGTGGCGGACTTGCCAATAGGGGCTTCCGGCTCTTTTATAGAGAACCACCTCGCCATCGCGTAGATGTATGACAGTGGGTGGAGCGGGTTTGAGGCTTGCCAGTGTGCTGCCGTGGCGGGGCTCTGGCTCTACTGTGGAGAAGATCGGTGTGGCAGCGAGGGTTAGCCTTTTCACAGTGGCCCGACTTGGCAGCCGCGCGGCAGCAGAGTGTTGCTGCAGGGATAGGCACAGCGGACAGCGTGTGAGCGCTGCTGGCTGATTTGGACTGGGCCCGATTGAATTCGAACCAAGGACCAAGGGATTATGAGAAGACTGGACTCAGCGATCCCTTTTGGCCATCAATGATTTACAGATGTCACCAAGCTGTGCATAACGTCGAAGAGGATACAAATAAAATTTATTTTATTGCGGCTTTCTTTAAATCGACCAAAGTCCTACCTTCTTTTCCTCAACAGTAGAAGCACCTTATTTGATACGCACTCTGCGCTGGCGCGGTCTTACCGTGATCTAATCAAACGGAAACGAACGATCATGCTATTGATCTCCACACTTCCGCCCTAGAGGACCCTGCTCTCGTGCAAAAGCACAAAGATATTCAGGTTACAAAAAGGAGCGTGACCTTCTCCCTAGTGAGTGCGCGCCCGTGCGTCGTCCGACGAGAACACCTCGCGGCCCGCGAAATAGGTCGCATCGACTTTAAGCGTTCGAAAAGAGGGGTTGATCGGCCGGGGCACGCGTCCACTTAAAAGAACGAAATCAGCCCACTTTCCAGGGGTGATTGAACCGACTTCGTTCGCCCAATCGGTCATCTCGGCTGGTGCTCGGGTATAGGCCAGTAGAGCCTCTTCGAACGACAGAGACTGCTCTGGAAACCAGGGCTTACCCTCGGCGAACCCAAAGGGACTCGTACGAAAGATCGCATCGGCGATTTGAGTCAAAGGGTCGAGGGGTGATGTCGGGTAATCAGCGCCAAAAACGAGTGGAACGCCCGCTGAAAGCATGGAACGCCAAACATAAGCGTCCCCCTGTCTGCGTGGTCCGAGACGGCTCGGTACGTAGCCGACGGCATTCGTACAGTGATTGGGTTGCATCGAGGCAACCACACCGAGTTGTTTGAATCGGCGTACATCGATCGCGGTGACCACCTCGATATGCTCGATTCGGTTTGGTAACGCCGGACGAGAATCTCCCACAGCCTCGAATGCATCGAGCGATGCACGGACCGCAGCATCACCAATGGAGTGAATCGCTACGGGCAGTCCAACCGCATTGACGGCTTTCACTTTCGCCTGAAGCAACTCGGGACCGGTGATGTACTCGCCGCGCCAGCCCGGCTTGTCGGAATAATCGTCTAACATGGCCGCTGTTCTAGCCGACAACACACCGTCATTCATCAATTTGACGTAGCCAACCTTCAGCAATGGTCCAACGCGGATCGACTTTCCAGTCGCCGCGATACGGCTGCTTACGTTATTGCGCAGATCAATGATTTCTTTGGCGGCTAGATCTGGCGATACGCCCTCGCCGACAGACCAGCCTTGCCCGTACCACACACGAATCGATGGGTGTGCCGTTTCGACTAGGTAAAGATAGTCAGCGAGGTCGCCCATTTGATGCAGGCCCGTGATCCCGACACTATTTGCGAAGGTCTGCATCTGAGTAAGCCCGTCGCGTCGCCGCGTGACGTCACGCTCCGGAATCACTCGCCTTACCAAGCTCATGGCACCCTCTAGCAAAATACCGGTGGGCTTTCCGGTTTTCGCATCGAGCATAATTTCACCGCCGGGCGGTGCGACGGACGACTCGGTAACGTCCGCGACCTCGAGAGCCTTCGAGTTAACCCACGCGTAATGACCATCGATATGCGTCAAAAACACGGGTCGGTCAGAGATGACTGCGTCGAGCATTTCACGGTTTGGATACTGATCGCCAGAGAGCGTGTGATCCCAATACCCTCCCGTCAGCCACTCTCCCTTTGGAAGACGTTGACCTGCCGCCACGATTAAGCGCAGCCACTCTGCTTTATCGACGATGTACGAAAGGTCTACGCCCGCCACTCGAGGCGCGTTGCCACTAACGTGAGAATGACCGTCGATGAATCCTGGTGTCACCGTTCGACCGCCCACATCGATGATCTGCGTATCACGACCCGCAAGCCGCCGAACGTCAGCGTCATCCCCCACCGCGATGAATCGACCTTGACTCACCGCGAGGGCTTGTGCCTTCGGCTGCGAAACGTCCGACGTGTAGATATCAGCATTGACCACGATCAAGTCGGCCAACGAGGACCCCTGACTGGCCAAAGCAGTCGGCGAAAAAAGCACGACTGCCAGGGTAATGAACAACCCACTCATCAGTGAATGCTCCTTCACAGTCAATTGAGTGTCCAGAAACGAGCGAGGCAGGAGCCAATGCTCCCGCCTCGCATCAACGCCGTCCGATCTGCGGGGATGAAAATGTTTAGGGCTTATAGCTCATCCCCAAGAAAAAGAATCTTCCACGCGGCCCAACCGGCCAAGCTAACTGCGTGGAGTACGGCTCTTCGTCAGCAACGTTATTCACACCGCCATAGAGATTTAACGACTCGCTAAACTCATAGTTCGCATTGACGTCAAAGATCGTAACCGCATCGAAGAACCCTGCATCACCATATAAAGGCTTCTTTCCATACAAACCGCGAACATCCTGAATCTCGGCTACCGCTTGTTTACTCTGGTAGCTCATCTGAACTCCGACTCCGATCGGACCACGATTCCACGTAAGGTTGAGATTCCCATTCCACTTCGGGAGTTGGATCTCCTCGACCTCAGGATCGATATCTGCTGGATTGCGCGGATTGAAAAATCGATCGAGGTTCTCTTGTTGGGAACCGACCAGTCGAACCCCGAAAACGTTTTTGCCCACCGGTAATTTGTAATTGATCGCGAAGTCGACCCCAGTCGCCTCTAGACGTGCAAAGTTAAGCAATCCCGAATCCAGCGTGCGCAGCCCACCATCCGGGCGTCGCGAGAACTGGCCGCAGAACGGGACGTTCGGGTAAGCGTCAGAGTCGAAGCACCCTTGAAGGATATCGTTCGCTGAGACTGCGGAGACCGCCTCTTCGATAGCGACATCCCAGTAATCAACTGTGACTGAGAGTCCGTCGATAAAACTCGGCACGAATACAAAGCCTGCCGTATAGGTTTCAGCAGTTTCGGCGTTGAGGTTCGGGTTTCCTCCCGATGTTCCGGCAAAGCGCCCGGTTAGAGGATTATTCCAGACATACGTATTATTCGGACCTAAGATACTGCTTGCAGGCACACCGGCCGCACGAAGTGCTGCAACACAATTCGCCTGACGCGCTGCACTTCCCGTTGTAACATTCACCTTGTCGCAGGGATCAGCTGTCGCTGCGATGAAGATTGGAAGCTTCGGATCAAATAATTCGGAAATATTGGGGGCTCGCACCGCCTCCGAAATAGTGCCGCGGAAAGTCAGCCCCGAAATCGGCGCCCAAGACAAACCCGCCTTCCAAGTGGTGGTTTCGCCGAGCGTCGAGTAATCTGCCAAACGTACTGCGCCATCGAGGGAGAATTCCTCCGCAAGCATACGACCGCGGAAAATCGGCAGACGGATCTCCGCGAACGCGTCAGTCACGTCATACCCTCCCCCCGTGTCGAACTGCTGAACATTATCGATCGACAAAAAAGAATTGACCCACGGGTCGATGCTCTTAACAAGCTTCCCAGGAGTTAGCGATGTTCCCTCAGGCAGAATACCGAGAGTCAACGGATCGAGTCGGTTGTCGCTCGACTCATCACGATACTCTACACCGGCGGCATAGCCGATCGGGCCATCCAGTACACCTTTCAGAATGTCGAACTGACCCGCAGCTGATGCCGAGAAAACCTTCTGCTCTACTACGAGCTCGCTTACGAGATTCGCTGTAACAAACTGCTGAGCCTCTTTACTCGCCGCATACACGCCGAAGGGGTTAAGAGGTTTGCACTTTCCATCTCCAGGTTTAAAAGTGTAATAACGGTTGGAGAAATAATCCCCGTTGGCGAACCCTGCATTACCGGTGAAATAATCGATTTCGTAAAAAGCTTTCGGGTCTAGGTCAGAGCGACACACGATTGTTCCGTTAGGTGCGCGAACTGCGTCCATCGCGGCAAACAAGCGGTCTAAATAAACTCCCGACGACTTTGAGGTATTAGTGAATTGTCCGTAGTTAGCCGCTACCTCAAACTGGTGACCAGTGAACGGCTCGAACTGTACACCGGCGAGTAACCGTACAGTCTCTCGACGATAGGTCAGTGGATTATCATCGCTGATGTCAAGAGGATCTTTGGTGAGGAGTAAGTAGCCCTGACGATTTGCAACCGGTAGTAGCTGCTTGGGTATGAACGGGTTATCCGCCTGGATTACTAAGGTGTCCCAGTACGTATCCTGTTCGTTAAAATCAGTAGAGGTACCCGTCACAAACTTACCTTCAAAAAACAATCTAGTATTCGCCGTTGCCTCAAACGAAGTATTTAGATTGATGGCGACTCGGTCCGTTTCTGGATACAGCGTATCCCGGTCAAAGTAACCCCAAGCACCCCCCATCCCACCGATACTCCAAAGGCCGTTTAGCACGACACCATCCTTGAAGACATCAACCGTACCGTCAGGGTTGGTAACCCAGCAGCCCGCGAGGAACCTGTCTCTGCCAGCCGCTGATTCTTGGCAGTCGAGGATCCCGTTACGATTTATATCAACTCCATAATCGCGTGTGCGAGACGCGGCTGAAAATCCGCCCGGCGCAATTGATCCGGCCTGCGAGGTTAACCAAAAGCGAGCATCATTGATTACCGCTCGAGGAGGCGCGTTCGGATTTTTCAAAAACTCGGGATTAGTTTGGGTTATCGCGATTCCATTATTACGTGACCAGACTCGATCTCCGTGTGTGATCGTAGAATCGTCTTCGATCGTCATGGCAAACACGACATTTCCGCGACCATCGGCAAAGTTATCGCCCCACAGAACGTCTACCGACAAATTTTCAGCATCCCCTTCGCCCGAGATGCCGCCACGAAGGTCGATCTGGGATCCCTCGAACTTATCTTTAAGAACAAAGTTTACGACGCCAGTCACCGCATCCGATCCGTATACCGCTGATGCGCCGCCTGTCGTGACCTCCACTCGTTCGACAAGACCTCGAGGAATACTGCCAATATCAACCGCTTGGCTTCCGCGAAATCCTGCGACGTGCCGCCGACCGTTGACGAGCGTCAAGGTCCGTCCTGTCCCCATGCCACGCAAGTTGAGCGCATTAGCGCCGGTTTGGGTGTTTTCCGCGGTCGTTGAGGAGAGAAGCGCAGGGATGTCTTTGATGATCTCGCCGAGGTTAATTTCGCCGGCAAGCTTCAAATCATCCGCATTTAAAAATTGAACCGGCGTTGAACCCACAAGGTTTGGATCGATTGCTATTCGGGATCCCGTCACGACAACCTCTTCAAGTGCCTCGCGACCGACCCCCTCGGAATCCTGCGCCATAGCGATCGGGGAGCTCGAGATAAGCACACCAAAGAAAGTTAAAAAGAGACTCGGTAATTTTTTAGCCATCACATCCTCATACATAGTGCGGAGTTCAGGGTTAGTTGAATTTTTGAAATCGAAAAATGCTTTTTATATTTTTTATGCTAAGAAAGAAGTTGTCTTGCTCAGTCGAGCAATTTTTCATAAGATTAAATCAAGCTGTTCTGCAGTTTAGACACCTAAGGCTGGGGTTTGGTGGACTCGAAGCACAGCTAATCAGGTGTGTGACCTTCTAGTCCCAAGTATGACCAGGTACGGTGGTAGAAGTCCAGATATCGCGTCAGGTTCGCTCTGGCCTATAATGAAAATCTCTAGGCTCATTAATAAAACTCCTCGTATTTCACCGTTCACCAAAGTCGTTCGTGGTTCAATGAAGATGTTATCGCGCTAACGGCCCGCGTAGTCTTAAAAACAGTTTTCCAAAGTGAGCGAGCCGATTTTGGCTTTCGGTCGACCCAGATCCACCTTCTGCTCGCCTTTCGCTCGTCCGTCCTCAAAGACGCCCGCCGCACCGTGGAGCAACTCGCTCTTCCAGGCTGCGGTCTGCGTCGTGTGCACATCATACCTCTGCGCAAGCTACGCTAGGGTCCGCTTACCCCGTAAAGCCTCTGGTGCCACCCGTGCCTTGAACGCAGCACCGTGCTTCCGTCTCGGTCGTCTCATGTGCTGCTCTCCGCGTCATGGGCGATATCATCGCCCTACAGAGCAGGCCAGTCACACTCGCTATCCAGCTGTCTGCAAACGCGTAACCGCGTCTGTCATTAGGGACGCTCGTCACAGTCGATAGCCGCAGTGCTGTCCTTTGGTCATCCACAAGTCGGGGATTTTCAGCCCGAGGCACCGTAAAAACGCTGCATCCTCGCCCGCACCGTAAGTGAGATTGATTGTTTGCAGACTGTAAGGAGCCTTCGCTTTTTAAGATCTGCTACTCTCTGTTAGCCGTAAGTGTTCAGATACCCTACACTAGAGGGCCGGGGGGATAATCTTATGAGCCGTCAGACTAGCGTTAAGTCGATACTCGTTGCAGCAGCGCTGATCGCGGTAGCGCCTGCACAAGATCAAGAGCTTACCAGCGGATTACAGGAGGTCACTGTCACCGCTCAGCGTCGCGCACAGAGTCTGCAGGACGTTCCGATTGCAATAACCGCTTTCACAGCCGAACAGCTCGAGCAGCGTCAAGTATTTAACACGTACGATCTCGTACGCAATATTCCAAATCTTACCGGTAACGCGAACGTTGGCGTCGGTACTTCGAGTTCACTCTATATTCGGGGTCTTGGTAACGGCGAATCCATCGCGACTTTCGATTTACCCGTTGGTACGTACGTCGACGATGTTTACGTCGCGCGGCAGAATCATAACAATTTCGCACTGTTCGACGTCGAGCGCATCGAGGTGTTGCGCGGTCCGCAGGGCACCCTTTTTGGCCGGAATACCACGGGTGGTGCCATCAACGTCGTCATGAGTAAGCCGAGTGAGGAACGCAAGGGCTTCGTCGAAGCCGGCATCGGTCGATTTAATCTGTGGACTGCGCGCGCTTCGATTGATTTGCCGCTCAGCGATCGTTTACTAACAAAGTTCTCCGCTTATCGAATCAAGGACGAGGGTTACGCACGACAGCTATCGACCGGTAATTATCTAAACGATCGCGATGCCTCGGGTCTGCGCGCCGATATACGTTTTCTGCCATCTGATAGCGTAACCATCGACTTCATTAGTGAATATGTTGATGATCGAAACAGCAACTTCCTAAATGTTGTCGACTCGCAAGGTAATCGCATTGTTAATAATAAGATCACGCAGGGCAGTCTCTCTGGGGTGATCACGGGTTCAAAGGCGACGCTGCCGATCGGCAACGAGGCTGCCACCCGCGCCGCCACGCTCATCGTCACGGCTGCGCTTAATAATTCAGTAATGGTTTCCTCGATTACCGGTTTCCGTGACACCGACCACGACTTTTTAGTCGACTCAGGTGGCGAACTTCCCCGCGCAACGAATTCGCGCGGTTTTACGCCGCTGATTAACATGGGCGATCACGAGCAGCTCTCGCAGGAGATCAAACTCAACGGCCAGGTGGATAATCTGAATTGGACGGCTGGTCTTTATTACATGAGCGAGGAAAACGTCACTGATTTTGCTAACGGTAACAGTAATGCTGCCACCGGAGGTTTTACCGTGGCAGCCGACCGTACGATGAAAAATAATCTTGAGACCTACGCCATCTACGGTCAGAGCGACTTTAAACTAAACGATGTCTTCACGATCACCGCGGGTATCCGGTACACAGAGGAGACAAAAGATTTCTCGATCGAGCGTAACCCGGGTGCGACCGGTGCGGCGTTATCGACTGCAGCAATTTCGGCAGCGCGTATTCCGCTCAAACTCGACGAGCAGGTCTGGACGCCCCGCGTAGCGCTTCAGTATGACGTAGGGGAGGACGTAATGCTCTTCGCCTCAGCCACTCGTGGCTTCAAGTCAGGCGGCTGGCCAGCCCGTGCCACCGCTAACAACGCATTCATCCCTTTTGCACCCGAACTCGTGTGGTCGTATGAGGTAGGCACGCGTGCCGACCTGCTCAACAATCGTCTGCGCCTTAATGCGACTGCGTTTTACTCCATGACCGACGACATCCAGATCCCCGCGCGTATTGACGTCAATGGTCTACAGATTTCGACAACAACGAACCCAGCGAATCTCGAGAATTATGGTTTCGAAATCGATGCAATCTGGGTGCCAGTAGACAGGCTAAACATAACCGCGGGCGTTGGTTTTCAGAACGCGAAGTACGTCGACATTAGTCAACGTGTACTCGATCAAGCGGCCATCTGTCGTGCCAACCCGGCGGGTCTTTTTCAAGGTGCGCCTGCATGTAATGCAAACTTTGTTGATGCCTTTGGTCAGATCGCCACTCCGGTCCGCGCGCCAGACTATACAGTCAGTATTAACGCGAGCTATGAATTCGTGGTCGGTAATACCACTTTAATCCCTAGCTTCGGCTTCAACACTAGTGATGAGTATGCCATTGGGACCACTGGCAACCCAACGGCCACTAACGGCACCTGGTCGCAAAGGCAAACGTACATCAACGCAGGTGTATCGGTCCGCTTTGCCGGTGCTCCTGGCCTTTCGGTGCAGGTCGATTGCCGCAATTGCGCGGATAAGGCCTACCCCACCTCGGCTCTCGGACCATTCCAGTTCTTAGATCGCCCGGGTAGCTGGGGTGCCCGCGTCAAATACCGCCTGTAACTTACTACACAGCGTTGGGAAATGTGCAATGCAGAATGTAGTTCTTGAAAGACAGCCTTGCGAGCGGCATCGCCAGAAGGGACTGTGGCGATCATGAAAGACCACGACCTCGCCATTGTGTAGAGGTACGGCAGTTTTTCGCCGAGCATTCCCACGCCAATCGGGGCGAAAAAAGACCGGCAAATGTGGCAGAAGCTCGGCTAAGACGCTTACCGTGATAACGAGATTGACGACCCGAGACAAATGATCCGAAGTTAAACGAGCTATCCATTACAGAAAGTCTTTTAACGCCCGAGCGTCCAAATGATGTCCGATCGTAAGTGGTTATTTGATCGACGCTACGCGTCATTAAGCGGTATGTAAAAAAACGTAGTAGCTAGTATCGTGTTTTGACGACTTATCTAGACTGTAAAAATACTTCCGCACGCAGAGCGTGATCAAAAATTAACGGTTGGAGTCGCCCCCAATTTAGCCACGCAGGGCGGAGCCCGAGGGCGTCAATATCAATCAATTCTGACGGTACTTGCCACAGTGCGTCGTTGGTCAATGAATTGATTGAATGCCTCACGAGCCGTGAAGCTTGTGAACAGCGCATCGTGGCCGCCGGCAACCTCGAGAAAAACAGGGCGCTGGCAGTTCGTACAGCTCTGTACGGC
>Ga0194116_10006905_pt1 | contig 11911 bp, 11 predicted proteins | sample TA2MahsurfametaG_4_FD_148617 | JGI IMG/M metagenome (GOLD analysis project Ga0194116, IMG submission 148617) | Freshwater microbial communities from Lake Tanganyika, Tanzania - TA2015008 Mahale S9 surface | ecosystem: Environmental > Aquatic > Freshwater > Lake | place: Tanzania: Lake... | reverse complement strand
TCAAAGATATAATAATTTATTTTTCTTATCGAATTTTTTAAAAATTTGTCAAATTTATACTTTTATTCCTATTCAATTTTTAAAACTAATATTGGGGATTGGGGATTGGGGATTGGGGATTGGGGATTGGGGATTGGGGATTGGGCCCAATCCCCAATCCCCAATCCCCAATCCCCAATCCCCAATCCCCATGCTTATACATAAGCTAATTATATTTAATAATAAGTTAAATGTGTGTTTGTTTTAAAAATAAATAAAAAGGGTTTTCTGCTGTGAATATTCCCCTTTATTATTGGAATTTAAATAAGAAATAAAATTTAAATAATTAAAAAAAAGTTAAGTATTTAATTATTTGTTGAATATTTATTTTGAGACGAAATAAATTGTAATTCATATTAAATATTGAAATTTATTTTTATTAAAATATTTAATTTATTATTCAAATTATTATTAATATTTGAAAGTTGAATTATAATTTATTTTGTCTCAAATTAAATAATCACCCCAATCCCCAATATTTAATTTTTTTTTAAATATTTGAATTTAATTTCTTTTTTAAATTCCAATAATAAAGGGGTATTAAAAGTTAAATAATGATTGAAAGAAAAAAATTATTTTTTAAAATTTAGTTATAAATCATACATAATTGATATATAAATATATAATTAATTATTAATTTCATAAATTTAATGAGGAAAACCTAACCTATCAAGAGTTAAATAAGATAATATACAAATAAAATGCAATTTCAATATTTGAATTTTTTAACTTGAAAATCATATTGTTGATCATTTTTGTGATTTAAAGGTGTCTTAAAATTTTGTTCATTGATATCAATAATCTTTATTTCTTGATTATTTAGCTTAGTCGCATTTTCAATTCCAATCATTTGATTATGATATCTTTTTCTATTTATTATATTGTTTATATTATTATTCGTCAGGACTCCATTATTATAGTTGTTATAATTCGTATTTGCAGTATTTTCCAAATTTCTATTTTCTTCAATATAGTTATTTTTTATTGGAAATTTATTATTTCTATTATCCTGGAAATTAATAATACCTTGACCAGATCTAATATAATTGTTTGTTGAATTTCCAGTCATATTATTAGAAACAACCGAATTATTATTAGTACTTTGATTTGTATTAGACATAAATGAAGAACCTAATAAAAATTAAATTAAATTAAAGTGGCTTAATTTAGGAAAGTAAGAAAGAATTCTAATTTTATTTACTCTGTCCTTGCTTATAAAAGCTCTTATCGAAATTCTTTAATTCTTCGTCATTTACTTTATTATTTAAATTATTAGGATTAACAACATTAGATGAAACATTTGCATGAGTATTTGTATTTTTATAATTTAAATTATTCTTTATAGAAATTTTTTGGTTGCTATTTAAGTTACCATTTCTAATCATTATTTGAGGAGAGGCCCTAAGATTCTTAGCAGTGGAGGCGTTTAAATTATCAGTTTTTACATAATCCATATAAGCATTTTTATCTTGTAAGTTTGTGTTTTTGTTGGAACTTCTATCAGGTCTTTTCGGCTCTATTTTTTTAATATTATTTAAATCCATCATATTGACAGAATTTATTTGTGGAATAACCATCATGGAATTATTGATATTGATTTCAGAATTATTTACAATATTCCTATTGTTTTGTACATTTTGTTTTATAAAATTATCTTGAATTGGAATAGGATTTAGCTTAGAATTGGCAACAAAATTATTGTTAGAGGAACCATTAAAAATATTTGCACTATTATCATTATTTATTTGTTTCAAATTGTTTGATTTATTTTTATTTTGATAGTTTAAATAATTTTCGTCATTATTATTTCCTTGTTTGCTTTGGCCCATCAAATTGCTATTATTATTGTTATTTATTATAATTTTTGAATTATTATTATTAATCGCATTATTATTATTTTTATTTGAAAATCCAATGTGTTCCTTCAGTTTTTTATTTTCTGATTCAATTGTTTCTATCTTCTTCTTTAAGTAAACTAAATATTTCTTTGTATGCATATTTTGAAACTATGATAAGATTAGGAATTAATAAAAATATTTTTAAAATAAAAAATCCCTTTCTATATCGACACTAAATTTTCAGTGAGGAAACTTATTTCACTAAACCTTATATCAAAATTCTTTTTTAAAAGTTCACAAACCTAATAATTACTTTAATACATTCAAAGGCTTTTTTAAACAATATTTCTGGATCCTCATATAAAAACTCTATTCTTCTTATGCTCTCTTTATTTGATAAATCAATAGCCTTGGAAAAATCACAATTTTTTTTGCAAGATAAACAAGTCGGTTTTTCAATATTATATGATTTACAATCTTTAAAACATTCATTGCAATAAAAACATGTACAAGAACTTAAAAAAGAACCCTTTTTCACTAATTTAAGAATAATTATTACAGTAGCATATATTGCACCAGTAAATTATTTTCTCACTCATTTTTAAATTTAAATTTAAATTATATATATATCATGCTTTTTTTAATTGTAAAATATTTAAATTAATAACACTCATTTATCAATTTATCTAATTACGAGTTTTTAAATTAATTTCAACTTTAAAAAAAAAATCAATTAAATTGAAATCAAATAATAAAATTATGGAATGTAAAAAGAAGAAATTATAAAAATTAGAATTTATAATAAGCTATTTAGGAGGTTAATTTTTATTTGATGCTATCATATCTTTTAATTTATTTTGTAATTCCTTTATTTCTTCATCAAGATGTTCTATTTCAATTTTAATGTTTGAATTAATTTTCGAAGCTTGATTCTCATTTTCAAAATCTATATTGTTTTCGATACGATTGATCATCTTTAAATTAGCTAATTTAGATTCTGAAGTTGGAATGTTTATTTCTGAAGATTTAATATCGTAATTATTTTCCTTTATTTTTTTATTAATCATCTGATTAGTGAAAAATTGCTCTTTTGATGTGTTTTTTTCGAAGTCCTTTGAAGCGTTAGATTCTTGAAAAATCAAATCTTTTAATTCTTTATCCCTCTCTGTATATAACAAATCTCTTTTGTTCATTAAATCTTTTTCATTTTTATAGTTATTTTCACAATTCTCAATTTCCATCTCTTCTATTTTAGATAGATTATTATTTTGTAAATTGGAAATTTTGATCTTATAAAATTCTTTCGCTAATTTATGATATTAGTAATTAATCTTAATTATTAAGCTAAAAATAATTTATATTATTTAAAAAAATACAAGATTTATTTAAACTTTGGGCTTCATAACTTGGTGAAGTATTATTGTTCATCAACTGGGAATTTTTTTTATTGGTTAAGTATTGACTAAAGTCAAATTCGCTTTCATATTCATTAGCAAAATTTTTATCTTTAAAAGTCCCTAAACTTTTTGCACTCTCTGGGTTTTTTGTTAAAAATTCAAAATTTTCTGCGGTATTATAAAGATTGTTTTTTGAAGTTTCGTTGTAATTATCAACTTATATGGATGAAAATTTTTAAAATTTCTATAAAAAAGGTTCTTACTTTTTCCCAATTTTACTAATGCTTCTAGATATTTTATATTCGAATCTTTATTTTTTAGTTCAAATTCCAAATTATTAATATTATTTTTTAATTTTTCCATTTCTTTGAGTTTTTCGTTTGCTAAATTACAGTTATATTTAAATTCTCTTAACTGATCCTCCAGAATTTTTTTAATATTTTCTGAATCTTTTATTTGTATTTTTAATTGTAATAATTGGTTTTCACTTTCTTGTCTTTTTATCTTCTCCTCTTTATTTTTTAATTTTAGCTTGTTTACAATTTCATCGAATTTTTCACCTTGTAGAATAAACTATTAAAGTTATTAAAATGGAATACCTCGTTGTTTTTTTTAAAAGACATACTCTCATTTTGCTCTTTCAATCTAATAATTTGAATTTCCAATTTTTCTATAATCTGCTCTAGATTTAAATTCTTAGCTTTCAATTCATCATTCTTCAATTCAGCATCGTCGGTTAATTTGGAAATTATATCATTCAAATTTTTATCTGTAGATTCAAATAGATTTTCTATTAATTGTTGATTATGAATTGTTGTATTAAATTTATCGATTGTCAAAAATAAGTCTTTCATTAAATTTTCTTTATTTTTTTCTTTTATAATACTGAATTTTTCTTTGTTGGTTTTTTCCCTTTCTTCAAATTTATTAACCAAATCAGAAATTCCTTTAAGCTTTTTAGTATATTTCCTTATTAGCTTAATAAAAAGTATGAATTTGTCTGTGGTTTTTTTAAACTTCTCATTTTCATTTTTAATTAATAAACTCTTATTTTGTTTTTCTAAAAGAACGATTTTTCTATTAAAATCTAAAAATAAATTATTTACTCTTGGAGCTTGTCTAACATGATGTTTGAATTTAAATTCTTGTTGCTTAAATGATGAAATTTTTTAATTTCTTTTTCAAGATCAGAATTTTTAGCCTATATTAATTAGAATATTAGCATTTTATATACTCTTTCTTCTATTAACAAAGATTTTATTTCAAGCAACTCATTTTCCAAATTTATTTTTTCTGAAACAATTGTTTTTAAATCATCACCTTCCCTGGACTCAATTTCCTCTTTTTCCAGTTTATTCTTTTCTTTATTTTTTTCTCTAATTTCTTATTAATTTCAATATTTTACAATTCCTTAATTGAATATTCATTATTATTATTTTCACTTTTATAGTTAAAATTGTATTTAACTGGAATTTTAGAAATATAGTCTTGTGGATTATCTTCTACAGACTTTTTTCTTTTTTTTTTTGTGCTATTAAGTCTATCAGATGATTTCTAAAATGTATGATATAAAAAAAATAAATATTTTAAAATCAATTTATTCATTTGTATTAAATTTGCCTTTTTTTTATTGGCGTTTCTGGTGCTACTTTCATAACTAAAGTTATAACCTGTTTTATAAGGGGTGATTTGATTTTTATTTACATCCTTTTGAAAATTTCTTTCTCTAAGAGTGGAATTTTCGGTATTTAAATTGGATGTTTGACTTAAACTTTTGAATTTTTTTTCATCTAATAATAAAAATTTCTACTTTTAAAATTATTTAATCGCATTTTCCAATAATTTGTATAAGTCAAATAATAAACATAATACCTTTAAGTTCATCTTGTGAAGCATATCTACTATTATTATGGCTATTTTTCTTATTTTTATTTAATGTTTCAAATCTCAGGTTTGAGATATCACTGTTTTCAATAGTATTTTCAATATTTAAATCCTCAGAAGCAGATACCTCACCGAGAATTTCTCCGTATTTTTCCATCACTAAACTATTATTAAAAATTTTACTCACTTTTTGAATAATCGATGGTTTTTGGAGATATTAATTCTCTTCTATTTTTTTCGGTATCCTTTTCATTTTTTGGAATCAATTTAAATTTGTGTTCTTTTCCACTTGATAATTTTTTCTTTTTTTGAGAATTGTCACTAATTGTGCTTTTGTTTTTACTGTTACTACGGGTTTTGTTATTTTTCATATTTCAAAATTAATATTTATTTCTAAAATCAATAATGAATATTTTTAAAATTTTTAATTCAATAAGATTAAATTAAACACAATAAATTTATTTTAATGATAATTTTAATTTCCAAATCTATTTTCTAAAAAACTTCTATGAATTAAATTTACAAATAATTATTCAGTTGATAGTATCAACTGAATAAAATTGATTGCTTTAAGAATACTTAAATCGAATTTACAAATAAATAAATTTATTTTGATTTCTGTTTTTTTACTCAAATTGGAATAATAATAATTGTTTTCAATAAGATTTAAATAGATATATGTAAATAAAATAAATTAATTTTTAAAGAAAGACTGAAGATTTAATCAAAACGCTTTTAAATTATTATAAATTTTTAAAAAATAAATTTAAGGAATTAATATGCAAGAAATGAACCTCCGAAATAAATCACAACCAAAAATTGAGAAAGAAAAGGAATCGAGTTCAAATAAAATGAATAAAAAAGTATTAAATAATAATGAAAATTCGCTTACTAAAAAAAATTTTGATCAGAAAAACTTTAAAAATATCGTAAATAATAATGAAGCCGAGTTAAATAGCAAAGTTTGTAAGAATAAAATAAATTCAAATTATAACAAAAATGAAAACTTTATTCTAGGAGTCAAAGAATTGAATGATTATAACAATAATTTCGAATGTCCGAAAAAAAAAAAAAAAAAAAACAATCTGAAAATATTTGTGAAATAAAAAATCATAGCGAGAATTCAAATGTTAATAATTTTGGGGATAAGAAATTTGAAAACAAAAATATTGCGAAAGAAAATAGTGGTGAAAAAAACAATTTTAATGTAAAAGCTGAAAGTTCATTTTATTCTTATGCCAATAGGTCCACTCAACTTGATTACTTTAGTGATTTGATTAATATTATTAAAACAGAAAAAAACCATTATAAAAAAAAATCATCTAATCACGCCCAAGAATCAAATAAAAACATGCATGAAAAAAATCAAACAGCCAATAAAAATTTAAATAAAATACCCATCATAGAAAAGTATAAATTCAGTTTCGATATCACAATTAGGTTAACTTTGAATAAATTTTACAACTTGTATCCAATTGAATACAAAAAAATAACAGTAGAAAATTTAATTTATAATAAAAATTGCCATTTAGTTTCTATTTTTAAAGACCACATGATTTTCGATTATGTTGATGAATTTTTAAAAAGATTCTATTTCATCGATGAGAGCAAAGAAAGAATTCCTAAAATAGCAAATTACTATAAAAATTATCTAAAATTTTTTTGTAATCCTATTTTCAGGGACTTTAAAATAAATAACATAATTCAAGGCTATGGAGATTATAAAGCTGAAATGTATTATAATAGAAATTATGGAAATAGACTTTCTAATAATGAATGTGATAATAAGCCTTTATCTCAGAAGAAAAAGATTAATCAAGAAAACCCTCAATTGAAAAAAATTTTTGATACACAGGCAAAAATAACCATAGATAGGAATTCACTAATGAGTTCGAGTAATTTGAGTATTAAAAATCAAATATTTAATGAAAGTAATGTTAAATATTATATAGATAAATTTCAATGTAATAAATATAAAAAGGACAATAAACTTGAAAAAATAACAGACTATTTGGATCAAAATAAAAATAATCAAAAAGTAAAAAAAAACAATGAAATCTTCTATAAAGAGAATAGCATTGTCTCTAACACTATATTAGAGTTTTCCGAATACAATTTAAATGATAAGCTCAATAATAAAAATGATATAAATGAAACCAAATTCTTATTAAATAAAGAAAATTCATATTTTTTCAAAGATTTGTTAAATGATGACATTTCAACAATTACAAAATATAAAAACTTGGATGAAATATTTAAAGATCAGGGAAAAAATTTTGAAAAAGAAAATTTAGGATTAGTTAATAAAAATATGTTTCTTTTTTCAAAAATGAAAAATAATAATTTAGAATCAAAAAATAAAAATGAGAATAAAATAAAAAATCAAGATATCAATCAACAAGTTTTGGATGATTTTCAAATTAAACCTAATAATAACAGCAGAAATACCAATTCAAATTTTAATGACTATAAGACAAAAACATTAATGATTAATAAAAATATTAATAATTTCAATCGAGATAATTTAAATAACAATAGATCATACGAAGAATCCATTATCAGTTTAATCAATATTATGGATTTAAATAAAGAAAAGAATGTTATTGAAGGAGAATACAAAGAAAAACCTTCAAAAAAATTAAATAAAAATATCAAAAGCATTGAAGGATTAACTGATTCTCAACTAATAATAAGAGAATTTGAAAATAAAGTAATCGGAAAAAATAATAAAATTCTTGAAAATCAAATAGGCAAAAAATTGAAATCCAATTCTAAAAAGGAATCTGAATTGAATAATTTAGTTATTAACCAAGAATTTTATAAATTTAATGATAAAAACTCGAATTTTAAAATAGATCCTAATTTAAATGTTCAATTAAAAAAATTAAACAGTGAAAATCCTTATATTATAAGAAAGTCTGAAATTATAGATAATAAAGTTCTTGATGAAAATAATTATCTTTTAAGTAAATTAAATGTAAAAACCAACAATTCAAATTCTAATAGCAAATTGAAATCAAACTCTAAAACATTAACTGATCCCAATAATTATTCAAATAATTGTGTCTTAGGAGTTAATACAAGTAAAACACTTAATAATATAAGTAATAATACAAACAATAGCACAATTAATTTAAAAGCAAATTATGCATCCGAAAAAATTAAAATTGATAAAAACAACATTGAAGTAAAAGGAAAAAGTATATTTAAGCCTAAAATCAACAGTGTTCAAATAATTAAAAGTGATTTAAACAAACAATATAATTCTTATAAAAACAAGGATAATTTGGAAAATATGAAAAATGACTTGAATAATTATTATGATCGAAGTATTAGTAATTTAGATAAAATAACTTCAGTTAAGAATTTAAAAAAATCAATTGAAAGCTCTAAAGAAATTGGGATGGAAATAAACTTATATAGTAAATCAATTACGAAAACTCATGATTCAAAACAATGGCCTAATAAAAATCTTGGTGAATATGCATATAAATCTCAAGATAAAAGATTATTAATCGAAAATTTGATATCAGAAGATAAAAGAGATTCAATTTCCAAATCAAATTCAAAAGAAAAAAAGAATAATAACAAAATTTTTTCCACTTTAGATCCTTCTAATATGATGTTAAATTCACAAACTAAATTAAGCTTGTTTACGCCAATAGATGAAAAAAGCAAAAATATACTTAATTTAAAAAAGAAAGAAATTCAAAATATAATAAAAACAAAGAATATAATAGCTCCAAAAAATTCAATTAGAAAAGATAATTCAGACAACAAAAATAATGAATTAATCAATAAAATTTCCCCTTCAAATAAAAATGGAATAAATTTCAATAACAGCCTAAAAACAAATAAAAATCTAATTAATTTTAATCCTTTCAAAAAAAATAAAAATATTAATTACCAAGAAACAAAGAAAAATGAAAACCTCAGCTCAAATAAAAATTTCGATGACATAAAAAACCCACATACTAAATCTGCAGAAATTAGAAATAAAAATTTTAATAATCCAAGCACAAAAACATATGATTTTGAGATCATCAATACTAATAATAATCACCAAGATCAAACTAAAGATAACAGATTAATTTCTATGAATATCCCACAAATATCTCTAAATTATAAAATAAATTCAAGAAATAATAATTCTCAAAATAATAATTTTATGAAAGTAACAAATTCGAATACGAATAATTTTGGGACAGGGAATGGTACTGGAATTGTCAATTCTTCAAATAATTTCAATTTACGGTCTGAAAATAACTTTAATAATATCGATCTCAAAAACTCTCAATATACGAAATTTAAAACTACCAAAGACCATATTAATTTAATTAAATTAAAAGAAGGAATTGCCAAAACCAATTACATGACAAAAACGATTGATAAAAACAGCCTACAAAATAAAGAAAAAATAAATAAAATTTTCAACAGTAATTCAAAGATTATTCAAAATAAAGATATTATTTCTAAACAATCAGAAAAAAATTATATAAGGAAAAGTGATTCAAAGAATAAAGTTTTAGCTTCTTCTCATAATATTTTTAATAATAATACTTTTAATTTTCAAAAGTCGAATAAGAAGTTATATGAAAAAAACTATGAATATAATAATTCTAATAATTCAAATTTAAATAATAATGAAAAATTTATAGAACATGAAAATCCCGATATTATCAATGAAATAAATAATAATATTATAATTAATAATCCTGATTTATTAAATAAACCCAATGCTTTAGCAGATGTTATGAAAATCACTTTATCAATATTCATGGATAAGTCTAATAGTAGAAATAATAGATCATCATCTAATAATGCAAAACAAAATAGTATAAATACTAATTTAAACGAACAATATTCTTCTGTTAATGATTGGAATAATACTGCTAAAAAATCAAACATCATAAATAAAATAGATAATATTAATAAATTTAATATAAATATCAACAATCAATTTAATTTAGGAGATATTAATAATTTTAATTCAGAACAATTGCAGCATATAAACAATATTGCTAGATTAAATCCAAATATTTTAATAAATAATACCAACAATAATAATTTTAATGGAATTTTAGAATATAATTCAAAAAAGCCCCCACAAAATAAATCCTCTAATAACAAATTAAGTGAATTGAATATGAATAACATTAATACAAATAGTAATAATCTAAGCAATAATAATTCTGCAAGTACGCATAATGGAAAAATTTTAAAATTCAATGAGAAAAGTCATTTATCTGAAATTACTAGTTATGGAAATCCAAGTGATTTTAAAAATCGAAATAATTTTTCAGAAACTACGAATTTTAAAAGCAATCAAGAATTAATCTCTGTAGAATTGAGTAATTTCAATAAAACTGCTAATCTTGATAATACAAATTTAATTTTGGAACAAAATAAAAAATCGAATCAAAAGCATAATTATAATAGTAATTCTATAAATTCCAATTTAAAAAACATTGGAGAAAATTTTGATTCTAAAAAAGAAACTGAAAAACTACTTTTCTCTCAAGAGATAAATAATCTTAATAATATCATCCAAAAAAATAAAATTCTTTCTAGAAACAAAAATCAAAATCTTTTCAAAATTTCCTCAAATCAGAATATTACAAAACCCGAAGTTAATTCAGATGATGACTTTTCATCTCAAAAAATTATAAATTCAAAAACTAGCAATAATCACGCCAAAACTAATTTTTATATGGATCGCGAAAATAAAATGTCTTCGGTCTTTATCAACCATAATATGAATGAAAAATTAAACACAAAAAAATCAGATATTAATTCTTTAAAAGAACAAATTATTCAAAGTAAAGCTTTTAACTCTTATGCGCATAAAGGTAAAACTGATTTAATTAATTTTTTTTTAAATTTTTAAATCATTTTAGAAAATGAACCCTTCCATCATAATTTTCTTAAAAAACCTATTAATAGTAAATCTCCAGATTCCATTAATAATGAAGGTAATAAGCTTATATTTCTCAAAAAAACATTAGATGACAAAAATTTAAAAATGGCAATGACTAAAGTAAAAATCCCTTCTCCACTTTCGAAAAATTTACAAATATCGAGTAAAGTTGATAATACAATTAAAACTGATAATCAAAATTCAAATAAAAAAAAATTATATGAGACTTTATTTCAAAATGAATCTACTACAAAGAAAGAAAGTAATCCTATGTATAATAATATGACATCAAATGTAAAAAGTCTTTTATCTTTAGAAAAGAAACCAGTTTCTGGACTAGAATCTACAAATAATAAAATTAATAATGTCAATATTTTAAATAAAAATATCAATGTAAATCCTTCTAACAGTTCTTTATTGAAAAACAAGGAGTTAAACGATAATAATTCAGTAAATTTGAATAGGAATAATGACTCTAGTAATAAAAACGGGAAAAAAATTGTGATTATAAAAAATAAATTTAATTAATTAATTTAACTCAAAAAATTTTCTGAAGAAGAATAATTTTATTACTTTTTCTTTTAATAAATAAATGAATGCAAATTTAACTTCTTAAATATTTATTTATAAATTTATAATTTAAACTATTTTAAAATTGTCAATATTTTCTATTAAAATATTTTTCAATAATTTAGATTACAAGAGTATAACTTACTTTAATATGTTTGTTTTAAAAGAATCGTATAAAATTTATTTTCTAATTTGATTTAAAATAAAAAAATTATGAGATTTATCCTTCACTCGATAAAATTAAAATATCTTAAATAGTTTTGGGG
>Ga0194116_10006904_pt1 | contig 11914 bp, 11 predicted proteins | sample TA2MahsurfametaG_4_FD_148617 | JGI IMG/M metagenome (GOLD analysis project Ga0194116, IMG submission 148617) | Freshwater microbial communities from Lake Tanganyika, Tanzania - TA2015008 Mahale S9 surface | ecosystem: Environmental > Aquatic > Freshwater > Lake | place: Tanzania: Lake... | reverse complement strand
AGCACGGGAATATTAGCGTATATCATGCGTCAGCCCGATAAGCACTGGCATTTGCAGGTACTTACTGCCGTTTTCGATTTTGTGAAAGAAGAAACCCGTCGCAATCCTTCACTTACCCTTGCACAATTCATCGGCATCATCGATTTGATGGAGAAGGAAGATATTTCCTTGCCTTTGCTGCAAGTGAATGGAAGTGAAAAGGGAGTGAATCTGCTTACGGCACATGGTGCTAAAGGACTTGAATTTGAATATGTTTTTTTAGCCGGTTGTAATGCTGCTTTTTGGGAGAAGAAAAGAAAACCAGGTGGTGGTTATCGTTTGCCCGATACCCTCTTGCCTTCTACTGCGCCCGGAGGTGTAACGGAGAGCCATGAAGAGTTGCGTCGTCTTTTCTTCGTGGCAATGACGCGTGCCGAGCAACATCTCACCTTATCGTACTGCAGGTTTAAAAACGACGGAAAAGAAATGGAGCCCTCGATGTTTGTCGCAGAGGTACAGGAGGCCATTGCAATGCCCGTTGAAACCAAAACACTAGCTGCTGAAGATCTGGAGGCCTTTACGGCGTTGCAGTTTGAAACACCGCTTGCGCCCGAGCTGGCTGTGCTGGAGGAGGATTTCATCGTACCCATCATTGAAAAATTTGTGATGAACGTAACGGCATTGAACAATTATTTTAAATGCCCGCTTCAATTTTATTTCAACAACCTCATCCGCATTCCTTCTCCCAAAAGCGAGAATACGGAGTTCGGACTAGCGGTGCATCATGCACTTGAACAGCTGTTCCGTAATATGAAAAAACATCCGGCGGAGCAGTTTCCTTCCTGTGGTGCACTGATTGCCGATTTCGAATGGTATATGCATCGTCATCGTGAAAGTTTTACTGCGGAACAGTTTCATCGCAGAATGGAATACGGACGAGAAGTACTTTCCAACTATTACAACCATGCCCTGCCCGGTGCCAATAAAATTGTTGCCATTGAAAAAGGCATCAAGAATGTTTTGGTAAAAGGAGTACCTATTAAAGGAAAAATGGATAAGCTTGAGTTTGATGGCAAGCAGGTGAATGTGGTGGATTACAAAACCGGCGATCCCGATAAGGCAGTGGAAAAATTACAGCCGCCTTCTGATAAGCAGCCACTAGGTGGAGATTACTGGCGACAAGCCGTCTTTTATAAAATATTGATTGATCAGGATCCGAAAAACGACTGGCAGGCGATCAGTACACAATTTGATTTTGTGGAGCCGGACAAGAAAAAAAGATACCGCTCTGAAAAGCTGGTGATAACACCTGCAGATATTACAACCGTATCGCAACAGATCACTTCCGTTTGGGAGCGCATTCAGCAGCGTGATTTTTATACCGGCTGCGGAAAACCGGAATGTCACTGGTGCAATTTTGTGAAAGAAAATAATATGGCCGTGGCACTGCATGAAATGGAAACAGAAGCGCAGGAGCAAGAGGAATAATCTTCGCACCAATGGCAAAGAGCGCCCAAAGGTAAAAGGCTTTGCATCACATTGGATACTGCCGCATCTGATTTTTTTCGGTTAAGTTTGCATTGCATGGCACCGCTTCGCATTTTTCGTGCTTCCCTTTCTATTTTGGCTTCGGCTTTGGCAATACTATTACTTGTTTTCCTCGAAACAGGATGTGCCAATATTGTGCCACCGGGGGGCGGTCCGAGAGACAGTCTGCCTCCGGTATTAATGCGTGCCACACCTCCCGACTCTTCCCTCAATGTGAAAACTTCCGGCATATTATTAGACTTCGATGAATTCATAGAAGCAAAAAATACAGCTGACCAGGTTTTTATTTCTCCCTTGCCTCAGAAGCAACCGCTGATTGAATACAAGCTGCGCACTTTAAGTGTAAAGCTCAAAGATTCCTTATTGCCCAATACCACTTATATCATTGATTTTGGTCGGAGTATTGCAGACATCAATGAAGGAAATAAAATGAATGGGCTGCGCTACGTTTTCTCAACGGGAAGTCGCCTCGATACCAATAGCATAAGCGGCAATGTGGTGTTGGCTGAAAATGGAACTGCCGATAGTACGCTGCTGGTATTATTGCATACAAGTAGTTCAGATTCTGCGGTAGTAAAAGAAAAGCCCAGGTATATCGCCCGCGTGGATGTAAACGGAAACTTCAGTTTTAACTATCTGCCGGAAGGCACTTTTTATCTCTATGCATTGAAAGATGCCGATGGCGATAAGCGCTACAACCCTGCAACGGAAGTGTTTGCCTTTGCAGATGATCCTGTTTTACTTCCTTCATCAAAAGCTCCACCGCAATTGCTGGCCTATGCTGCCGCCAAAGTAAATGAGTCGCGCGCGGATGCTGCAATACCCGTAACCGGTGGACCGCCGGCCTTGTTATACACTACAAATTTAGAGAATGGTTTTTTGGGACTCACCGATAGTTTGCAACTGCGCTATCGATCACCCTTGCAAAAGATCGATAGCTCCCGCATAATACTGACCATCGATTCTTTTGAAACGGTAAAAAATGTGACGCTCACCTACGACAGCACGCGTAAATCGCTGCTGATACATACCGACTGGAAGGAAGGAGCACGGTATCGTTTGCTTCTAAATAGCGACTATGCCCAAGATACTTCCGGTAAAAAAGCCATTAAAACCGATACGCTTTCTTATACCATGAAGCGGGTTGCCGATTATGGAACGGTACGTATAAGGTTTCAGTCGCTCGACACCAGCTTGCATCCTGTGTTATTGTTTTATGAAAACAACGCACTTGCAGAGCACGTTCCGTTACAGCGTACTGAGTGGTATGCGCCTTTGTTTAAGCCCGGTAAATACGATCTCTTCCTTTTGTATGATACCAATAGAAACGGTCGATGGGATCCAGGCGATTTCTTCAGTAAGCCCAAAAGACAACCGGAGCGAGTGCTGCCTTTGAAGGTGTCGCTTACGGTAAAAGCCAACTGGGACAACGAGCTTAAAATTGATCTGTAGCAGTAATATATTCCCTGTAGCGATGCTGTTGCGGCAGCATCTATTTCATACATTCGCGCTATGATATTTTCCTCCAGCTTGCTTGAAAATGCAGTGAATGAGTTTGCCAAATTACCGGGCATCGGAAAAAAAACCGCCTTGCGGTTGGTGCTTCATTTGGTAAAAAAAGAGGAGCCAGCAGTTGCAATGTTTTCTGAAACCATCGCGCGCATGCGGAAAGAAATTCAATTCTGCAGCAGGTGTAATAATATCGCTGATACTACGCTTTGCAATATCTGTGCAACGTCTTCCAGAAAGCAGCAAATGATTTGTGTAGTGGAAAACATCAGAGATGTAATTGCCATTGAAAGCACCCAACAGTACAATGGCGTGTATCATGTGTTGGATGGGGTTATTTCACCGCTGGATGGAGTAGGCCCCGATCAGTTAAATATTGAAAATCTAGTGGAGCGCGTAAAGCGTGAAGAGACAGAAGAGATCATCTTTGCTTTGAGTCCTACTATACAGGGCGATACCACACTCTACTATATAAGCAGAAAGCTCAAGGACCTGTCAGTAAAAATTACTACCATATCACGGGGCATCGCATTTGGCGGTGAGTTAGAATATGCCGATGAAATGACCTTGGCACGTTCCATACAGAACCGACAGGCCATTGAGCATTATATCGGCCACGAAAAGCGCTGATATCGTTGCTTTTACATATTTTTGCATCCTGTCAGGCGGATTTGTTTATTGTTCGGCCTGCAAAAAAACTGAACTAATAAACGCACAAAGCCTCCCTCGGTTTTCCCAGCGTTTATAGGTCAGCATTTAAACAACAGTGAAACACTTTGTAACACCTTGTTATGCATCCATTAGCGCAATTATTAGCCAAGCGAATCGCCGTAATTGATGGTGCCATGGGCACCATGATCCAACGCCACAAGCTGAGCGAAGAAGATTATCGCGGTGAGCGGTTCAAAGACTGGCCTTCTGATCTTAAAGGCAACAATGATCTGCTTTGTCTTACCCGTCCCGATATCATTCAGTCTATACACCTCCAGTATCTCGAAGCCGGTGCGGATATTATTGAAACCAATACCTTCAATGCGCAACGGGTGAGTCTTGCCGATTATGGTATGCAGTCGCTTGCAGCTGAAATTAATCTGGCTGCTGCACAGTGTGCAAGAGCTGCCGTAGATGCTTACCTCAGCACACACAAAAAGGAAGCGGGTGAATTTGGTCCTTTTGTTGCGGGTGCGCTGGGGCCCATGAACAAAACCCTTTCTTTATCTCCCGATGTAAACAATCCGGGTTTTCGCGCGCTCTCGTTTGATGAAGCCATGGAGGCTTATTACGAGCAGGTGAAAGCTTTGGTGGAAGGCGGTGTGGATCTGCTGCTTATCGAAACTATTTTCGATACGCTGAATGCCAAGGCGGCCATCTACGCCATTAAAAAATATTTCAGTGATACGGGTAAGCCGGAACTGCCGATTTCTATCAGTGGCACCATCACCGATGCAAGCGGTAGAACGCTGAGCGGACAAACCCTGGAAGCATTTTATATTTCTGTAAAGCATGCCAATCCGCTGAGTGTGGGATTGAATTGTGCTTTGGGTGCACACGAAATGCGTCCGCATATTGAAGAGTTGGGTCAGCTTGCTTCCTGTTATGTTTCGGCATATCCCAACGCCGGCTTGCCGAACGCGATGGGTGAATACGATGAGCGTCCGGAAGATACCGGTCATTATTTGGAGGAGTGGGCGAAAGAGGGCTGGGTAAATATTGTGGGTGGCTGCTGCGGTACCACCCCCGATCATATCCGGCATATTGCAGAACATGTAAAGGGGCTAAAGCCAAGAGCGTTACCTGTTTTAGCATCAACAATAGAGTAGTAACCACAAAGTACACAGGGGTTTCACAAAGCACACAATGAGTACTGAAAATACGATAGCAACAAATGTTTTTGACGCAGGCCTAAAAGTACACAAAGCATTAGGTCCTGGTTTGCTTGAGAGTGCATATGAAGAGTGCTTGTATTATGAGTTGCTAAAAATGGGCTTGCGTGCAGAAAAGCAAAAGGCTTTGCCACTGATATATGAAGAAATAAAAATGGAGATCGGATATCGCGCGGATATACTTGTTGAAGGGAAGCTGATCGTAGAGGTTAAATCTGTGGAAGCTTTGAATGATATTCATCTAGCACAAATGCTGACTTATTTAAAAATTGCCAACTGAAAGCTTGGCTTATTGATAAATTTTTATGTATTACTTTTTAAAAGTGGGGTAAGGCGAGTAATCAATGGTACCTTGTGACCTTTGTGCTTTCCTTGTGCACCTTGTGGTAAAATCATGAATACAATCAAACCATATTCACGTTTCGCGGGGCTTGAGCCGATGGTTATTCGTCCCGAAACCAATTTTGTGAATGTTGGAGAGCGAACCAACGTTACAGGTTCAAAAAAGTTTGCGCGCCTGATTAAGGAAAATCAATACGAAGAGGCGCTCAGCGTTGCACGCCAGCAGGTAGAAAACGGCGCCCAGATACTGGATGTAAACATGGACGATGCCCTGCTCGACGGGGTACAGGCCATGACTACTTTTTTGAATCTGCTACAAAGCGAACCCGATATTGCAAAAATTCCCATTATGATCGATTCGTCGAAATTCGAGATCATTGAAGCGGGATTGAAATGCGTGCAGGGTAAGTGTATTGTCAATTCCATTTCTCTCAAAGAAGGTGAAGCCAAATTCATTGAACAGGCAACGATTTGTAAAATGTTCGGAGCCGCTGTAGTGGTGATGGCATTCGATGAGGTTGGACAAGCCGATACCAAAGAACGAAAGATCGAGATCTGTCACCGTGCCTATAAAATACTCACATCTCAGTTACACTTTGCTCCGGAAGACATCATTTTCGATCCGAATATTTTCGCAGTAGCTACCGGACTGGAAGAGCATAATAATTATGCGGTTGATTTTATCGAAGCGACTGCAGAAATTAAAAAACGCATGCCGTTGGTGAAAATCAGTGGTGGTGTGAGCAATCTTTCTTTCTCCTTTCGCGGAAACGATCATGTGCGTGAAGCCATGCACAGTGTGTTTCTTTTTCATGCCATCCGTGCCGGCATGGATATGGGCATTGTAAATGCAGGTCAGCTAGTGGTGTATGATGAAATAGAGCCCCAGCTGAGAAATCTTTGTGAAGAGGTAATTCTCAACCGCAACAACGATCAGAACGAGGCGACAGAAAAGCTGATCACATTTGCAGAAACCGTGAAAGCCAAGGGCCAGGTGGAGGTGAAAGATGAAGCCTGGCGCAATGCCAGCGTGGAAGAACGACTCAAACATGCTTTGATTAATGGAATTACCTCCCATATTGAGCAGGATACGGAAGAAGCACGACAACAGTATGCGCGTCCGCTCGAAGTGATTGAAGGTCCCCTGATGGCAGGTATGAATGTAGTGGGTGATTTGTTTGGAGCAGGAAAAATGTTTTTACCGCAAGTAGTTAAGAGTGCAAGGGTGATGAAGAAAAGCGTAGCGGTGCTTACGCCTTATATAGAAGCAGAGAAAAGCGAAGCCAGCTCTGCCGGAAAAATATTGCTTGCCACCGTAAAGGGAGATGTGCATGATATTGGTAAAAATATTGTGGGCGTAGTACTTGGCTGTAACGGCTATCAGGTAATTGATATGGGCGTGATGGTGCCGACCGATAAAATTTTGGATGCGGCACAAAAGGAGCAGGTGGATATTATTGGACTGAGCGGACTGATTACGCCCTCTTTGGATGAAATGGTGCATGTAGCCCATGAAATGAAACGCCGCGGCATGAAACAGCCATTGTTAATTGGTGGTGCAACCACTTCACGCATGCATACTGCCGTGAAAATTGCACCGCAATATGAGAACGGTGTGGTGCACGTACTCGATGCATCGCGCAGCGTAACCGTTGCTACTTCATTGCTCAGCAAAGAGCAGCAGGCAGGATTTCTTAATGACATAAGCAAGGAATATGATAAGCTGAGAGATGATTTCAATAATAAGAAAACGGTGAAGGAGTTTTTACCCTATACAGCAGCAGTAAAAAATAAAACCAATATCAACTGGAGCGGCTATCGGCCAACGGTGCCAACTTTTACAGGTGTTAAAGTATTTCATCATCATTCTTTGGAAGCCATTGCTTCGTACATCGACTGGCAGCCGTTTTTCATTGCATGGGAGCTGCACGGAAAATTCCCCCAGATACTGGAAGATGCAGTTGTGGGTGCGGAGGCAAAAAAATTATACGATGATGCGCAGCAAATGCTACAGCAAATCATTCGCGAGCAATGGCTGCAGGCAGAGGGTGTGATTGGCTTTTGGCCTGCCAACAGCGATGGAAAAGATTCCGTTTCCTTATTGCAGCAAGGAGCTGAAAAAGAAGTAGTATCGCTTCAGTTCCTTCGTCAGCAATCGAAGAAAGCAGCAGGACAGCCCAACTTTTCACTGGCCGATTTTATTGCACCGACAGATGCAGGAATACAGGATTATATTGGCGCTTTTGCCGTAACCATTAAAGGCATTGAATCCAAAATCAAGGCATTTGAAGCGGCGCATGATGACTACAGCAAAATCATGTTGCAGGCATTGGCAGACCGACTTGCAGAAGCCTTTGCAGAACTGCTTCATGAGCAAGTGAGAAAAGAATTCTGGGGCTATGCACCGAGTGAGCAGTTGAATAATGACGAATTGATCCGCGAAAAATATCAGGGTATTCGTCCGGCACCCGGCTATCCTGCCTGCCCGGATCATACTGAAAAGCATAAGCTCTTTGCGCTGCTCAACGCTACGGAACATACCGGTATTACGCTAACTGAATCGATGGCCATGTATCCTGCCTCCAGTGTTTGTGGCTGGTATTTCAGTCACCCGCAAAGTCAGTATTTTGGCATCGGAAAAATTCAAAAAGATCAGCTGAATGATTATGCGGTGCGCAAAGGCATGACACTTGATGAAGCAGAGCGGTGGTTGCGTCCCATACTAGAATAAGTATTTCAAAAAGCTAGCTATTGTACTATGTCCACCCTCAGCATCATCTCTTACAATGTAAACGGTATTCGTGCGGCAATGCGCAAGGGTTTTTTAGACTGGTTGCAAACCAAACCTGCCGATATTATTTGTTTGCAGGAAACTAAAGCATTGAAAGAAGATATCGATCACAGCGCATTTGAAAAGCTGGGTTATCACAGTTACTGGTTTTCGGCGCAAAAAAAAGGATACAGCGGTGTGGCCGTGCTAACTACGCTGCAGCCAGATAAGGTGAGCTATGGAAACGGACATGGTAAAAGTGACGATGAAGGCAGGGTGATTCAGTTGGATATTGGTTCCATCCGCATTATCAATGCATACTTTCCAAGTGGTACAAGTGGTGAAGAGCGACAGCAATACAAATACCAATGGCTCGATGAGTTGCAGCCATGGCTTGACAAACTGCGAAAAAAACATTCCAAGCTGGTATTGTGCGGCGATTATAATATTGCTCATACTGAGCTGGATATTCACGATCCAAAAGGCAACAAAAAGTCGTCCGGCTTTTTACCCGAAGAACGTGCATGGATGACCCGCTTTTTTGAAAGCGGTTGGGTGGATACATTTCGCATATTGCACCCGGAGCCGCATCGCTATAGTTGGTGGAGTCAGCGCTTTCCATCGGTACGCTTGCAAAACAAAGGTTGGCGTATAGATTATATTAATGTAACAGAGCCATTGCGCAAGCAGGTGCTGGATGCAGATATTTATCCCGATATCAAGCACAGCGATCACTGTCCCGTTTATCTAAAATTAAAAATGTAAACACGAAATGATTATCTATAATGTAACGGTGAAAGTTGATTGGAGCATTCATGATGCTTGGCTGGAGTGGATGAAAAGCGTGCACATGCCGGCGGTAGTAGCTACAGGCAGTTTTTATGATAGCAGATTGCTTCGGTTGCTGGACACAGATGATACGGAAGGACCAACTTATGCTGCACAGTATTTCGCAGCAACACAGGAAGCATATCTTCATTACATCGACACATTTGCACCTGCTCTTCGTCGGGAAGGGATCGAAAAATGGGGTGAAGCCTTTGTGGCATTTCGGTCGGTAATGCAAGTTGTGAACTAATTGTGGATAAGAAAAGATCCTCAGCGCACAGGTTAAAAAAATCTTTACATACCCAAAATCCTTTGCTGGCAAGCCTTTCAGGCTGATATCGCTGAAACCCTTATCAGTAAAGCATTTCAGCCGTTTTATCATGCTTGGGCAAAGATCCCTTTTCAAGAACACTTTGGCTTAAAACCAATATCGGTGCGGATTTTAGCCGATTTCTCTCTCTGAAAAAAAAGTAAAAAAATTTTTGGCGATATAGTAAAGCGTCTATATTTGTTACACATTAAATTTTTCACTATGAACAAAGCTGAATTAGTTGCCAAGCTCGCTGACGATGCAGGCATCTCCAAGACACAAGCCAACGCTGCGTTGGATTCTTTTGTTGAAGCTGTAACCAAAACTTTAAAAGGTGGCGGTAAAGTTACACTGGTAGGTTTCGGTACCTTCTCTGTAACCAAGCGTGCTGCTCGTACCGGCCGTAACCCTCAAACCGGTGCAACCATCAAGATCAAGGCCAAGAAAGTTGCTAAGTTCAAGGCCGGCAAAGAATTGTCTGGAAAGCTCTAAGGGCACAGATCTCTTTTCACAAAAAGCAGGAAACATCGTTCCTGCTTTTTTCTTTACTTTTATACTTCAATTATAAAAACATCACTATGGGAAGAGGAGATAAAAAAAGCAAGCGTGGTAAAATTTCAAAAGGGTCTTATGGAAAGAGCCGACCCGCAAAGCCGCATCGTGCAAAAAAAGCAGCTGCAAAAAAAGCTGAAAAGTAAAATGATTTTATTCTTTAAATGACAGGCTAAGTGGCCTGTCATTTTTTTATGGGGCCAGTCGCTCTATTTTCCAGTTCCCTCCCGTTTGAATACTATATTGAATGCGGTCGTGTAGCCTGCTCGGGCGGCCTTGCCAAAACTCAACAATTACGGGTTTAACGCGGTAGCCGCCCCAGTGAGGTGGGCGGTTCAGGTTGCCGTTGGTAAATGCTTTTTCCATTTCCGATACTTTGTTTTCCAGCCATTCCCGGCTTTCAATGGTGCTGCTTTGGGGTGAGGCCCAGGCACCAAGCCTACTGCCTTCGGGGCGTGAATGGTAATAGGCATCGCTTTCTTCAGCACTTGTTTTTTCTACCAGTCCGGTAATGCGGACTTGTCTTTCCAGTTCTTTCCAAAAAAATAAGAGTGTCGCTCTCGGATTTTCTTCCAGCTGTGCTGCTTTTTGACTGTTATAGTTGGTGTAAAATACAAAGCCGCGCTCGTCATATCCTTTTAGCAGTACGGTTCTTGCAGTGGGAAGTCCGTCTGCCGAAGCCGTTGCCAGTGTAACTGCATTCACCTCTTCAATTTCGGCCTGCAGGGCTTCATTCCACCAAATGGAAAACTGTTGCAGCGGATTCGCTTGCACATCCGCCTCGCTTAAAGCATGCATGGCATACTCTTTTCGGATATCAGCTATAGACATAGGAGAATTTTTTACAAATCTACATGCGCGAAAGAGAAAGCAGCATTTTTTTTAAAACCCAACGGGCAGCACATGCTGTTGGGGTGCAAACCGACTTTTGCAATGAAGATGCTGGAAAAAGTTTTTAGACGTTTAGCCCGTTACGATGGTACCAACGTTTTCGCCGGTAACTACTTTCTTCAGATTACCCGGTTTATTCATATCGAAAACAATAATGGGCAGGTTGTTTTCCATGCAGAGTGTGAAGGCAGTCATATCCATCACACGGAGATTTCCGTTTAAGCATTCTTTGAAAGTGATGCTTTCAAATTTGGTTGCTTTGGGATCTTTTTCAGGATCAGCTGAATAAATGCCATCTACTCTGGTGCCTTTTAAAATAACATCTGCTTTAATTTCAATCGCCCGCAATGAGCCAGCAGTATCAGTAGTAAAATAGGGGTTACCGGTACCAGCACCAAAAATCACCACTCTTCCTTTTTCAAGGTGGCGGATTGCTCTGCGGCGGATATAGGGTTCCGCAACCTGTTCCATTTTAATGGCGCTTTGCAAACGGGTATAAACCCCTGTTTTTTCCAAACCGGATTGTAATGCCATTCCATTGATCATGGTGGCCAGCATACCCATATAGTCGCCCGTAGCGCGTTCAATGCCGGTTTCGCTTTCGTTCATACCCCGGTAGATATTACCGCCGCCAATTACCACGGCAACCTGAACACCCAAATCGGTAATCGATTTAATGTCCTGTGCGTACATCGCAAGTACAGCAGGATCGAGTCCGAAATTTTTGTCGCCCATGAGCGATTCGCCGGAAAGTTTGAGCAGAACGCGTTTGTAACGTGGCAGCATAGTTGTTGGTATAGGGGGTTTAAAACACGCTTTCGCAGCGAAGATAAATGCAACAGGCTGATTAAAAAAATACCCCTGCGTTGGCAGGGGTTGGGTTTATTCGTAGATGCGTTCGATCGCGTCTTTGTATTTCTCCATGATCACTTTCCGCTTCAGCTTTAAGGTGGGCGTAAGCTCTCCGCCGTCCACCGTCCATTCCGAAGGCACGAGTTCAAATTTTTTGATCTGCTCTACATGGTTAAACAGCAAATTATATTCCTCTACCACCTGCTTGTACATTTCTAGTACTGCAGGGTTCCGCAACAGGTCATCATTGTTTCTGAAATCAATTTGCTGATTGCGTGCCCATTCTTTTAAGTTTTCAAAAGCAGGTACAATCAATGCGCCTGCAAATTTTCTCTCCGGTCCCACCACCATCATCTGTTCAATGAATTTGCTTTCCTTCATTTTGTTTTCAATGGGCTGGGGAGCAACGTATTTTCCGCCGCTTGTTTTGAATATTTCTTTTTTCCTGTC
>Ga0194116_10006903_pt1 | contig 11914 bp, 7 predicted proteins | sample TA2MahsurfametaG_4_FD_148617 | JGI IMG/M metagenome (GOLD analysis project Ga0194116, IMG submission 148617) | Freshwater microbial communities from Lake Tanganyika, Tanzania - TA2015008 Mahale S9 surface | ecosystem: Environmental > Aquatic > Freshwater > Lake | place: Tanzania: Lake Tanganyika... | reverse complement strand
TGCTGTTCCTTTTGCAAGTGCTGATTTCGCAGCTTCATTGCTTGATCACCACAAAGACTACTGGCGCACCGACAATCAAAATGCAACTTTCCCCCGTTTGTTACCTTCCGGCTTGGGCGGCAACAACTACTTGCTGAGCGATTGGTGGATTCGCAGTGCTGCATTCTTCCGTATCAAAAACATCAATCTGGGCTATACATTGCCTGCATCGGTGTTGAGCAAGATGAAAATTTCCAATTTGCGTGTGTATGTAAGCGGACAAAATCTCCTGACTTTCACTTCTGCATGGCGCGGTTTCGATCCTGAGATCAACAATGCCAACGCAGAATTTTATCCGCTCATGCGCACATTCACAGCCGGCGTAAACGTAACATTCTAATGAACCATATAAAAGATCATCGTATGAAAAAAGTATATATGCTGCCGCTGTTCTTATTGCTCATGGGAGCAGTCGGCTGCCAAAAATTTCTTGATCGAAAGCCGCTCGATGCTTCTTCGGCTACCAACTTTTTGAGTAATCAAACAGAAATGGAGCAGGGGCTGAACGGCGTATATGCATCTGCTATGTGGGTGCTCCTCAATAACACTCCGTTGCTTTTTGCCGTGGAGTCATCTACAGATATGGCGATCAAGCGTACAGGCAACGCGGAAGACCTGGTAGCCATGGGTGAAGCAGGTCCTTTCTTGTTGAATAACGGACTGGTTAATACCTGCTGGAGTCAGGCATACCGACTTGTTCAGCGTGCCAATCAACAATTATTAGGAATGGAAAACGGTCGTGCCAATGTTACGCCACAGGTGTATAGCCGCATTATGGCTGAAACCATTACACTGCGTGCCTGGGCGTATTTCCATCTCATGTACATGTTTGGTGATGTGCCTTTCTACACCAAGCCGCCAACCGTTAGCGAAGTACTGGGTGCTACTCGTACGCCGGTGGCTACCATTGTTGCGGAATTGTATAAAGACCTCGACACTGCTGCAGCGCGCTTCGATGCTGCCAATGCCCAAGCTATTTTAGGTGATGGCCGCGTAAACAAAGCAGTTGCACTGGGTATTAAAGCAAAACTCGCATTGCTGATTAAAGATTACCGCACAGCTGCCAACGCAACCCAGGCAATCATCAGCACTAATTTGTACGGATTGAATCCTCGTTATCCTGATCTCTTTATGCTCGCAGGTCAGCGCGCCAACGTAAACAGAGAAATTCTCTTTAACCAAACCTATCCTACCGATCAGCTGAATCCTCAAAACTGGTTGGTGGTACTTACCATTCCGCGTCAGGTGACCAACTCACAGAGCAGTCACTTCCCAACGCAGCAGCTGGTAGATTTGTTTGAAGGAAGAGATGGTCAGCGGATTGATCAGTCAACTGTATACAATCCCGCCGCTCCGCGCGAAAACCGCGACCGTCGCTTACGCTGGACCATCATTATGCAAGGCGATACCGTAAACTGGCGTAATAATGTGAACGTACTGCCTTACGTTAATCCGAGCGAGCGTACCATCTTCAATATTTATAGCAATGTTCGTCGTCGTTTCAACTGGAGCACCGGTGTATTTGATAATGTTACCGGTAACAACGATTGGATCGGTGCACAGGCTGCCGGTATTCAGTGGCAGGTGAGTGCTACCGGAAACATTGGTGGCGTAGGTTATGCATGGCGTAAATATGTAGATAGTACTCAGTATTCCTGGGAAACCAAAACTGGATATATTTTAATGCGTTATGCAGATATCCTGCTCATGTATGCTGAAGCAAAAACAGAACTCAACGAAATCGATGCTACGGTATTGTCTGCCCTCAACGCAGTACGCACTCGTGCAGGTCAGCCAAATGTTACCACCACCAGCCAAGCTGCATTACGCACCATTATCCGTCGTGAAAGAGCGGTGGAATTTGGCGGAGAAGGATTGCGTCTCTTCGATTTGCGTCGCTGGGATATTTACCAAAAAGCAAACAGCTTCCCGGTAGTGGGTGCAGCATTGGATCCTGCAGTAGCACCGGCTACACCTACTTTCGATACCGACAATGTGCCCAACTACACAGCCAGTGTAAATCAACGCATTCGTTTCCGTAACCAAACCAGAAACAACAATAATGCCCGATTTAAATTGTGGCCTATCCCAACTTTTGAAGTGGATGTTAACCCGAATGGCATAAAGCAAAATCCGGGCTGGTAACGCTTTTTTTAGATGAGTTATAATCAATAGCACGGGCGGCGTTTCTACGCCGCCCTTTTTTATTAATTTGAGTGCATGCAACAACGCAATGAAAGTTTAGATGCCCTCCGCGGCTTTGCCATTCTTACCATGGTATTAAGCGGGTCGATTGCCTTCAACGGTACACTACCTGCATGGATGTATCATGCACAGGTGCCTCCGCCACTTCATAAGTTTGATCCCACTATTCCCGGTATTACCTGGGTGGATTTAGTATTCCCTTTCTTTCTTTTCAGCATGGGCGCTGCCATACCCCTATCGCTTCATAAGCATATCGCTGCAGGAAAAGGATTTGCGTTTGTGCTGCAGCTTGCTTTCAAACGTTTTGCGTTACTTGGCTTCTTTGCACTGTTTACACAGCATATGAAAGCATGGGTGATGGTAGATGCGCCACAGCAAAAGGATCAGCTGCTTTCTATCTTTGCTTTCCTGCTTTTGTGTTTTCAGTTTTATGAAAATAAAGACGTAACAAAGAAGCGATTCTATTTAGGCATCAAGCTATTGGCATTTATAATTGCTTTTATATTGCTTTGGAGCTTGCCATTTAAAGATGGGAAAGGGTTTGATTTTTACAAAAGCGATATCATTATTATGGTATTGGCAAATATGGCATGCTTCGGCACCATCATCTGGTATATTACAAAAGATAAACTTCTTCTTCGTATCGGCATATTACCCTTTATCATGGCGGTATTTTTATCTGCTAAAGAAACGGAAACAAGCTGGACGAAAATCATCTTTGAATGGAAACAAATTGGCGGTGTTTCTATTGATTGGTTGTATAAATTTTATTTTCTCAAATACCTGTTCATTATTCTGCCAGGTACTTTTGCAGGCGAATGGATGTTGCAGCATTTGAAAGGAGATGAAAAAAATCAATCCCTTTCAAAAGCACAGGAAAACGGCCTTGCATTACTGGCATTTGCATTGATACTTGTCAATCTGTATGCACTGTTTACCCGAGAACTTTTCTTGAATTTGCTTGCATCGGGCATTGGTATAACCATGATCTTGTATATCCTACGTTCCTTATCTACCACAGATATTTACCAACGCTTTGCAAAGGCCGGGAGCTATCTTTTATTGCTGGGCCTGTTCTTTGAATCCTATGAAGGCGGCATAAAAAAAGATCCTTCTACCTATAGTTATTATTTCGTTACGGGTGGATTGGCTTTTTTCATGCTTATTCTTTTCACAGTCATATCAAAAAGATCTTGGCTTAGTAAAGTGGTCCAATACTTTTCAATCAATGGGAAAAATCCGATGGTGGCTTATGTGGCGGGCAATTTGCTCTTACTGCCTTTACTGCAGCTTACGCACACCAAGTCATATCTCGATATGCTGAACACCAATGCATGGATGGGCTTTTTGCGTGGCATCGTTTTTACGGCACTGGTATCTCTTATCACGATTTTCTTTGTGAAGCGCAAATGGTTTTGGAAAACCTAACTCGATTTAAGTGGCGACTTACTCAATAATAATCAGTTCTTCTATTTTGAGTCCGCTTCCTGCATGCAGCAGCTGAATGGTTATATCGGTTATATTTTCTTGCTTTTCAAAAAACCAGTAAAAGGCTTTCTTTTCTTTTCCTGAGATATGAGCAAAAATGCTCCGTTGGTCTGTTACGCTTCTTAGTTCAGCACCGTAGCGTAAAATGCGTTCTGCTATCTTTTTATCGCCATCATGTATTTGAATACTTGCCACAGGTGTACCCTCCTGTAAAATATTTTCTGTTTGGGCATTAATGCGTATTCCGCTTGCTTTTGTTTCCGGCACTTTAAATGCGATGGTCTCCGGTGCTTCATATTGATCAGCACTTGTAATATTACGCATTGGCATGTTTACAGATATTTGCCTGCCCGATCTTTTTTCTATGGGCTTAGGTGTACTGTAAAAACGCGTAGTCCATTCTTCAATAGCATTATAGGGCAAATCTTTCGGGAGTTCATTTCGTCCACTCCATGCATAGTCGAGCGCTAGAATATACGCACCAAACTGTTCAATGTTGAGCAGCATATTTTTTTCACTGCTTTCAAAATCGGCCCAGGTGGTTTGTAAAACCCCTGCACCTTCCTCCTTTGCTGCCAGTACAAAACCTCTTACATTATTAGGTCTAAGCCAGGGAGAGGCAAGCGGAATATTTTTATTTTCCTTCCAAATACGCAGGTTCTTTTTATACACTTCCGGATTAGGTTGGTTGATATAATGCCAATCTGCAATATAGGTCCCTGCGGGGATGGTGCTGCGCAGCAAAGCGGCTCTTTCTTTAGTAACACCGTTCAGTGCATCCGGACCTTCACCTGGCGCCAATCCCATATCGCCCCAAAGCATCAGCTTGGCTTTTTTCTTTTGTGCATAGCGATGCAAAAAATCTAATTGTATTTTCCAGTAATCCACTTCTTTTGTTCTTGGCTCATGAAATCCAATCATACCAATTTCATCAAAGCCAATATGCATTACACTTGGCTTCAGCAGTTTGAATGCTTCGTCCCATATATTTTTCACTGCCCTGCGGGATGCAGGTAACTCCGGGTTGAGCGTATAAGGGTAAAGCGGATTAACCGCCATAAACCGATTTTCAATGGGTTTGAAAAACCACTCCATATGTCCTAAACTCTGTATCAGTGGAATGGGTTCCACCTGCTTGCTGCGTAAAAAATCAAATTCATGTTTCAAGTCTGCAAGCGGAATAGAGATCGCATTATGAATATTGGGAAAGCTTTTCCAGGTTGCCTGTTCGCATTGTAAAACTGTTTTGTTCATTTTCAATGGAAGCAACACGCGTTCGTACATGCGCCGGTGTAGTGGCCATGAAGCTGAACCGGTAAACATATGTATCCCACGCCAGCCGATGGCTGGCGCATCGGTAATGCTTCCGCAGGGAATCATCAGCTTTCCATCTCGGTTTTGTATAAGTTGCAGTAGTGTTTGGAGTGCATGTTGCAAACCTGCTGCACTGCGATGCTTTAAAAGAATGTGCGATGGATCGATATCCAGCGTATATCCTTCTTCTGCAATTTGATCGTCTTGTTCTACAATAATATTTGCATGTAATGCATCACCTGCTTGCCATTGTTGTTGCAGCAGTCTTTGAAATGCTTTTGAAGCAGTAGTGAGATTTGTTTTTGTTTCGTTTGAAAGTATATAAAAACCTTTTTGCTGCTGTACCGATTTAGGAAGTGGTAACACTTGCTGTAGCGGTAGCGTCGGATCCCAAGCATTTTCTATGGAAGCGGGTGTTATACTCAAAATGCTTTTCGTTTGCTTTGAAGCCGGAGGAGCGCTAATTGCTTCAATCGTGAAACTTCTTTGTAAAGTTTCATCTTCATTCACAGGAATATTTTCTTCATAGCATATTAAATATTGCGCGCGATTTTCAAAAGCATTTACTGCGGGATTGGGATCGTCATTTCGCTTGATGCGAAAAGGAGCTGTGGCACGTAGGCGAAAGCGACCAAATGTTGTTTTAAGTTCTATCACGGTATCTTTAAATACACTCAAATCTTCCATGCGCTGTAAGTGGCCATTGACAAACCATTCCGCTTCACGGAAAAAAGGTAACCACAGTTTTACATAGGCAACATCAACTAATCCAGACTCTTTCAAGTTCCACTTGCAATCAATATTGGTTTGCATTTTTTGACCAACTGTTTCCAAGGCATATACACCATGCACTGCGGTATTGGTGCTTCCAATTTGTAGTATATCTCTTCCATTTACACTTGAATCGGCATCTTGCTCCCACCAGGTGAAATAATAATGATGCTGCTTTTTGTCGGCACTAAAAAAGTTGATCTCAGAGCCTGCAGTCCAGGTAAGTCCTTGCGTGGTTACAAACCATCCTTTTTTGGGAATGAGCCTACTTTGCGTTTGCGACCAACAGGGCGCAGTCAGCAAAACTGCTGCCAAAAAATGAATGATGCGCATGATAAAATAATTATTGACAATTGCTTGCATGCAATATGCTTTTGAAAACACTTACATACTCAGCAATCAAATTGAAAAACAATTACACTAGCACTTACTCCGAAGCCACATCCATTTCAAGTTTACCGCCTTTTAGTAGCTCATGATGATGAATACTGCGCACCGGTATGGCTTTACCATTGAAACGAACAGCCGTGATTTTTTTCTCGGCTCCTTTGTTGCGGTTCACTTTCACATCCAATAGTTTTTTATTAGGCAGTACAATCCGCGCTCCGTTAATCAGCGGATATCCAAATACATATTCTCCGCTTGCGGGGTTCATGGGATACATACCCAGTGCCGTCCAGATAAACCAGGCACTCATTTGTCCGCAATCGTCGTTGCCGATCAGTCCGTCCGGACCAGTTTTATACATACTGTCGCTCACAACCCCCAGCCACTTGGCTGCTTTTTCAGGATGGCCGAGCATGGTGTACATATATATAATATGATGACTGGGCTCGTTGCCATGGGCATACTGACCCACAAGCCCCGTAACATCTACCGACACATTTTCGCCTCTTAATACAGATGGAGCAGTAAACAACGCATCCAGTTTGGCGATAAGCTGTTGCTTTCCTCCGTGTAATGCTGCAAAGCCTTCCAGGTCGTGGGGTACAAAAAAGCTATGTTGCCATGCAGTGCCTTCAATGTATTGTCCTTCAAAACCATGTTCACTTAAGAGCGGATCAAATGGTTCGATGAAATTTCCTTTGCTGTCTTTGCTTCTGAAAAAACCGGAAGAGGCATCAAACAGATTTTTATAACTCATGGCACGCTGCGTAAAAATCCGATAGTCATCTTCTTTATTGAGCAAGTTTGCTACCTGTGCTATACACCAGTCGTCGTATGCGTATTCCAAAGTGATGGTAACGCTCCATCCGTGTTTGTCTTGCGGCAGGTATTCATATTTTATGTAATCAGGTGTGCCGCGCTGATTTTGAAATGCACTTTTTTTCATTGCCTCATAGGCCTTCTGGTAGTCGAAGCCCTGCACGCCTTTCAGCATCGCATCGGCAAGAATAGGGATGCTGTGATAGCCCGTCATGGTATTGGCTTCCCAGCTGCTGATATCCCATACCGGCAGCAATCCGTTATCATCGTAAAACTGCAGCATGCTGTTGATCATATCAGGGAGTCGCTCTGCTTGTGTAAGCGTGAAAAGTGGATTGAGTGCACGGAATACATCCCACTGACTAAAAATGGTGTATTTGTTTTTTCCAGTTGTAAAGCGATTGATTTTTCCATCATGCGTTTGGTATGCACCATCACGATCACTGGAAACTACAGGGGCCAAGCATGTGCGGTAGAGCGAAGTATAAAATTTCTTCAGTAGGGCAGTATCACTGCTTTCAATCTGAATTTTTTGTAATTCTTTTTCCCATGCCTGATCGGCAGATGCTGCAACCGCATCAAATTGTGCATTGTTTTCTGAGGCAAGTTCTGTAAGTGCTTTCTCGGTACTAACCGTACTCAGGGAAACTTTTACCAACAGAGCTTCTGCTGTTTCAAATTCCAGAGCAGCTTTCACCTGTTTCCCTTCGCCTTTGTTTGCATTGCGCAGCGAGTCGTCGATCAATACCAATTGCTTTACCGGAGATGAGAAACGGGCAGCAAAAAATACTTTTTGTCCTTTCGCCCAGCCTGTGCTGTAGCGATATCCAATGAGGGTAGTATCATTCACCAGCTGCAGCATGCCAGCGGTAGGCGTATCCCAGTTAATGCGGAAACCCATATCAAAGCGCAACCATCCTTTTTTATCCGGAAAAGTATAGCGGTGAAAACCAGTGCGTGTACTGGCAGTGAGCTCACAGTGGATTTGATTATCGAGTGTAACAGCATAATATCCCGGTTTTGCTTTTTCATTTGCATGCGAAAAAGGCATCTTAATTTTTTCTGCGCGTATTGCATTGGTATCCGTAAGTGGCAATACAGATATATCGCACCAATCGCCAATGCCGGTGCCGCTGAGGTGCATATGACTAAAGCCGGCGATGGTGTTGCTGCTGTAGTGATAACCGCTGCACCAGTCCCATCCTTCATCGCCATTATCCGGACTAAGTTGCACCATGCCAAATGGAGTGGCAGCACCCGGGTATACATGTCCATGACCGCCCGTACCCAGCATGGGATCAACCCATTGTGTGAGCTGCACTTTTTTTTTGCATGCACTGAGTGCAAGCAATGCTGCGCTGCAGCTAATCAGAAATAGACGCATAAAATGAGTTGCGTTTACAATTGCTTTTATCTTATAAAGGGATACTGTCCGCTAAACCAACTCAGGCGATCTTTCACGCCTTCGTAAAAGAAATACACTTCACCTTTGAATCCGTTGCCTCTGTTGCTTTGAATCATCTGACTCAGAAATCCGTCTGTTGCAGTGTAAGTACCCGAGCGAATCAATACGCCTGGATACAGCGGAACATTGGGATTGCGATGAAAAGATTTTTGTTGCGCAAGGGTAGCGTTGTAAGCACTGATATCGTAGCGGTAACACTGTGGAATCACTGCATCTACCCAGCTGCTGTCAACCCAGGTGGGCCAGTCTTGCAAGTATTCATTTAATCCCCATGGGTAGGGGCTCGGACTCATAGTGTACATAATGCCGGGCTTCAACGCTTTTACTTCATTGCGTAAGCGCTTGCAGAAAGTATTGAGTTTGCGTACTCTCCATTGCAACCAGGCTGCATCGGTGATATTGCCCGGAGGGTCAGCGCCATTATGTTCTACACGATAAAGCGAAAGCGTATAGCTATCGTAGCCCGCGCTGGAAGGAAGTGCCGGCAAACGGTCATCGCCTTGTACGCCATCTATATTATATTTTACCACTACCTCTTTGAATAAATCAATCATGAATTGCTGCACTTCCGGGTGAAAAGCATTCAGCCAGTCGAACCCGTTTTTAATGGTAAGTCCACCACCGGCATCTCTTGCAGCCCAATGTGGTTTTGCGGCGACAATGGGACCTCCGTTGGCAGAATAGGATGATGCAAAGCCATATTCAAACCATGCATGCACTTTAATGCCAACGGCATGTGCTTCTTCAATCATTTCCTGCAGCGGATCGCGACCGTTGAATTTTTCTAAAATCGAAACGCCAATCAACTGTTGCATTACCTGACTTGGGTACATGGTGCGCGCATTGTTATATACCACCATGAAAATGTGGTTGATGTTTGCTTTCTTACAGTTTTCAACCGTTGTTTTGATATTGTTGCGACTGTCGAGTGCCGTGCTTGCTGTAGTGGTGATCCATACGCCACGCATGGCATTTACATCCCATACCGGTGCAGGTGGATTGGTGTTGTTACCTCCTCCGGTATTGTTACCACCGCCACCCGAGGAACCATTATTTTTGGTACAGGCGCTGATGATAAAGGTGAAAGCCGCAAGCAAGAAGAGCGCTCGATTCATATGACAATGCTACGATTAATAAGGAACGAACTTAATTAAATTTATTTATATTAAATAGCAGGTTTTTAATTTTTTTAATTAACTTTTGCCCTAATAATTATTGTATGCAGCAAGCTCAAGATCAGCAATCCGCCCGCCACCCCATTTCCTGGATTCCGACCACCTGGTTTGCCATGGGCCTACCCAACCTGGTACTCGGAGGTACCATTGCAGCGCTGCTTTATAAAAGTCAGGGCTTCAGCGATACGCAAATTGCATTTTGGACGGGCATCCTGATTTTACCCTGGAGTTTCAAACCGCTTTGGGGGCCCTTCATGGAATTGTACCGCAACAAGCGGTATTATATATATATGTCGCAATTGCTTTGCGCTTTGCTTTTTGCCCTTGCGGCGCTCTCCTTATTTACGCAGGCATTTTTTGGGGCATCACTATTGCTGTTTTTTTTGATTGCCTTTCTCGGTGCCACACAGGATATTGCTGCCGATGGTATGTACCTGCAACAACTGCAAGCTTCTGATCAGGCGCGTTATGTGGGCTGGCAAGGCACTTTCTACAATTTTGCAAAACTGTTTTCAAACGGCGGCATGGTGTTTTTAGTCGGCGTACTCATTCCAATCATAGGTAGCCGCGAAGCATGGGCCGTAATTTTAGTCATCTATGCTGTAGTGATGTTTCTTACAGGAATTTACAGTCGCCGCATATTGCCCCAGGATCCGCCACGTGCACAGCTGCATGCTGCTACAGAAGTTTGGACAAATCTGAAAGATGTGCTCCTGAGTTTTTTTCAGAAAAAATATATCTGGTCGGGATTGCTGTTCATCATTTTGTATCGCTTTGCGGAAGGACAAGCCATTAAAATCATGCCGCTTTTTATGAAAGCATCGCGTGAAGCAGGCGGACTCGGACTTTCTGAATCGCAACTTGGATTACTCACGGGCATTTACGGTACCATTGCCTTTGTGCTCGGTTCACTGGCTGCCGGTTACTATGTGGCAAATCGCGGACTTAATCGCAAAACCCTTTTGTTGCTCTGCGCTTTCTTCAATTTGCCATTTGCTGCTTATGCATATTTGGCTTGGACGCAAACACAAGATTTGTGGATGATTGGTGCTGCCATTACCGTAGAACATTTTGGATACGGCTTCGGCTTCATTGGTATCATTCTTTTTATCATGCAGCAAATTGCACCCGGTAAGTATCAAATGGCACATTATGCTTTCTGCAGTGCCATCACTTATTTTGGATATACCATTGCTTCCATGATCAGCGGCTTACTCAGCGATGCCATGGGCTATAAAATGTTTTTCAACTGGGTACTCATTGCCACCATACCCGCTTTTGTAATTACCTTGCTGGTGCCCTTGAAAAAACAAACTGAAAACGACCTGCCCGCATCATGAAAAAACTTTTATTCATATCTGCCGTAATGCTTGCCTGCTATTCACTGCAGGCGCAGAGCAATTATGATTCTTCTTTTCGTTTTTACTATTACGATCAGAAGCTGAGCATGTTTGAAAAAATGCCTACGCCTAAAAAAGCCGTGGTATGGCTAGGCGATAGTATCACCGACGGCGGTGAATGGAGTGAACTGTTTCCGCAGTATGCTACCATGAATCGAGGCATCAGCGCCGATCACACATTCGGGTTATTGCATCGTCTTTATGAAATTACCCAACGCAAACCCTGGAAGCTGTTTATTTTGATTGGCATCAACGATCTGTCGCGCAATTTCCCCGACGCAGTGATTCTGCAAAACTATCGGCGCATGATCGACAGCCTACAACAGAAGAGTCCCAACACCCGCATTTACATACAAAGTATTTTGCCCACCAACGATTGTTTCACTCAGTTTAAAAACCATCAGCAGCGAACAGCACATATTCTTTATATCAATAATGAGCTAAAAAAAATGTGTACGCAACCCAATCTGATTTATGTAAATCTCTACGATGCTTTTACCGATGCGGAAGGAAAGTTGGATGCGCGTTACACCAACGACGGGCTGCACCTTACCGGCGCTGGTTATCTGCGTTGGAAGGAAGTATTGCAGAACGGAGGATACCTGTAGTAAATAGCTTATTGTTAGAAATGCATACAAATTATACATCATGAACATCACGGGTACATTCTTAGATGAAATCAGTCATGATATCCCCCACCAAAACTGGAGTGAGAAAGAGTGGGAGCAGGATTTCGTGCACATGCGCAATATGGGTATTGATACTGTGATCCTCATTCGCAGCGGTTATCGGCGTTTTATTACTTATCCTTCTGCGTATCTCATGCAGCAAGGCTGCTATCGTCCGCCGGT
>Ga0194116_10006902_pt1 | contig 11915 bp, 9 predicted proteins | sample TA2MahsurfametaG_4_FD_148617 | JGI IMG/M metagenome (GOLD analysis project Ga0194116, IMG submission 148617) | Freshwater microbial communities from Lake Tanganyika, Tanzania - TA2015008 Mahale S9 surface | ecosystem: Environmental > Aquatic > Freshwater > Lake | place: Tanzania: Lake Tanganyika... | reverse complement strand
GAATGATAAACGTAGAGCGATGGGTTTGTTTGTTGTTAACTTGATGATAAATAACATTATCGAAAAGAGTGAAATTATTCAAATTATAACTCAGTTACAAACTCTTATTTTGAGTTATTTGAAAAAATCTGAAAAATCAAATGAAGTAGAAGAGTTAAGTGAAAATTTATTTATTATTGTTACCAAGTCGAAAAGTTATTTAGATAATGGTGATACAAAAGATGATTGGAATAGTATTGTTAAGAATGTTGAATTTATTACTATTTTGAAACCAAAAATGAAAGAATATCCTAGTATAACAAATAAAACTATTTTTAAGCATATGGATATTTTTGAAGAAGTTTCTTAGACTTAGTATCTTATGTTTAGTAGTATAATAAATTTAAAAATATAAATATTTATATAAACATAATAATAGTAAGATAGGTAGTAAAGTTTTTATTATTATGTTTGAAATAATCGTTGATAATGGTGTAAAGGAAAAAAATAAAAAGGAATGGGAAAGAATTAATAACCTTTGGCTTGAAATTAAAAATAATCACAAGTCGCAAAATCCTGACTTATATGATACGGAGTCAGATAATTCCGATGATGATGGTAAAAACACAAAACCGTGTAAAGAATTAAAAAGAGCTGATAGTAGTTATGATGAATTATTATTTGCACATGACTGTATTATTACAGAGAAGAACGAAATAGAGTGTGATACTCCTTTATATGATGGTATAGAAGACTCGAAAACACATTTCACCTCGTCGTCGACTGAAAACGAGAATGACAATGGTAGTGATAATACATATAAAATTACAATGTACGATATTAAAAAAAAATATACGGTCGAGAATTCATATACACTAGAAATAGACTACTCGATAAACTATAATATGAAAATGCTAACACATATTGCTAGTTACTATAATATTATTAAAAATAATAATAATGGACTAGGGATAGTTATTTCGAAAGGTAAGGAGAATAAAGAAGATAAAGATAATAATACTAAGAAAACAAAAAAACTTCTTAAACCTGATTTAATAAGAGAAATTATTTTATTTGAGACAAATGCTGAAAACCATGCTATAGTATTAAAATTTAGAAAAATGTTAGAAAAAATAGATGAACTGAAGAGAGATAAATATTTTTCATCTTTTATTTTATTTTCCTAGTTTTCGTTGTTTGTTTTCGTTGTTTGTTTTCGTTGTTTGTTTTCGTTGTTTATGAATCTATTTATACTTTTGAAGATTAAAAATATTATTAGATTAATAATAATATAAAAATATTATTAATGTAATATAAATAGTAGTTATAAAATAAAAAACTATACCCATAAAGTGATGTTAAACCAATGTGGAATAAAATCTATTACGGATATAAAACATTGTTTGTATATAAACTTAGAATCTAGACCTGATAGAAAACAGCATATTGAAGAAGAGTTGCTAGGAGTTGGTTTGAATCCGACAAGATTCAATGCTATAAAATTAAAAAACGGTAGAATTGGTTGCAGTATGAGTCATTTAAAATGTTTACAAATTGCAAAAAAAAATAACTGGTCACATGTTATGATTTGCGAAGACGATTTAATGATTTTAAACAAACAAACATTCATTAACACAATTAATAAATTTTTTACAATGCATGGTGATGACTCGGATGACAATAAATGGAATGTTTTGTTACTTGCTGGTAATAATGTACCTCCATATAAAAAAATCGATGATATATGCATTCATGTATCCCATTGTCAAACAACTACGGGTTATATTATAAAAATGAGTTATTATGATACTTTGATTGATAACATAAGAACAGGTATAGAAAACCTAATGAAAATGCCTGACCAACATATTATTTATGCAATTGACAAGTATTGGATAAAGTTACAGAAACAACATATATGGTACATGCTTGCACCCGTCGTCGCCGTTCAAAGAGAGGATTATAGCGACATCGAAGAAAGAAAAATAAATTATGAAAATATTATGAAAGACTATGATAAACCTCACTTTGTTCGTCAACAACAGTATATACAAGAAAAGCAAAAAGGAACTTCCTCTATTTTATCAAAAATGTCATCTATAACTCCTGCGTTTACATCTTCGTCGACAACACCAATGTCAGTTTTACTACGTAAGTGACTTGCTGGTTTGTATGCGGGTGCCAATTTTCGTCTTGTTATGTGTTTTTTATTTTACTCCAACTATTGGGACACAAGTCGCATGTGTCGTGATGCGCCAGCTGTGGACCAAACCATGTTTCAGGGTAACAAACAATTTTATCGCGGTTGTCGTTGAAGAATGCTGCCCACCAACTAAAACTACTATTTGCAATTATATTATGTTGACAACAACTCATTAACAGTAGTTGTTGCCAATCTTTCAATGGGGTTCCTTTGTCTACTGCTCTTTCAAACTCGATTTCTTGGTCATATTTTTTATCGCATTTATTTTCACGTTTCTGCTCTTCCAAATATTCTTTACATGCTGTATTTATTTTATTCACTCTATTTTCTACCTCGACCGCGTCTTCTTCCTCGCAAAAATATAAAATTTTCCATTTTTTATTATTATGCTGTTTATGTAAAATGAATTTTATACTATTTATGTAGTACTCGTCATTAAGTATTGGATGACAGTTTTGTAAACTTTTATAATCACCCATCCGAAAATGCATCGATATTATATTTATATTTTTATACTTTTTATAGTATGTGTCTCTAAAATCTATTCTTATTTCATTTATCCCAATATAGTTAGAAATACTTCTGTGTTCATTCTCAAAATACTTATAACTCTGAAAGTAACCATATAACATAACGCTACCATTTTTTTCAAACATTTCAGGCGAAATTTGTATTTTATTATATTTAAATTCCTTTTCTTTATAAACATGATATTGCAGTTTTTTTATATCTATAAAAACTGTGCTTTTTTTTAACTCTTTCAAAAAATTATCCCAATATGTATCACTTCTTTTATCTGTTTCCAACTTATTGATTGGAAAATTAAAATTGGTTTTCATTCTCATCGAAAGAGCAACTGTAGTATAAATTTGAAATAACTGATTTCCTAGCCCTCCCATAATAATACATGATATCATCTATATGTGTATGTGTATGCGATTTTAGTTAGTATAATGTATATATGTTTTAAACTGTTATTTTTAATTATTTATAATGTGTAATTAATTATTTATAATGTGTAATTAATTAAATATATAAATTTAATATGTATAATTATTATAATGGTGCGTTCAAAGCTTGTTCCAAGTATTAATTATATAGAGTTAAAGTCATTAGACCCTTCTGATACAAAGGAAAGTAAATACAAGGCTCCTCTATATGAAGCATCTGTTTTAGGTGTTAATACAATTATAAGTATAGGTAATATTAAAAATACGTATATAACGCAAAATATAGTATATTATCCAATTTATCTTATTAAAAATGATAAAGTACTTTCTCAAATCGGTGTATATGAGATATTCCAAGAGGATATTCCCTTACTGTTGGACGACGCGGGTGATATAAATCTAGAAAAGGCACCATCCCCCTTATTATACTCGTTTGTTAAAAAATCATTGATTCAGCAAGCAGTATATCTACCAGAAAATCCCAAAGAAGTTACAAAAGAAACTGTACCCGTTAAAAAGTCTACCAAGTCGTTGGGACTTAAAGTTAAGCCGATTTCTATTGCATCTCTCGAGTCTCTTGAGTCTCGCATGGATAAAGAGGCAGTAGTAGAAGACAATGAAGAAGATGCAGGTGATGAGGCATTACGTGCTGCAATTCGCGCGTCTCTTGAACCTCTTCGTTTATCAGGCGATGTTCCTTTAAAAAGAAAAAATATTCCTGTTCAAAATCTTGAGCAGTCTATTGCTGAGAATAAAGCATATAGACCTGCCAAAGACGAACCATGGGTACAAACATATTATCATAACAATAATTTCAAAGTAGTTAGAAACCAGGGGGGCGGCGACTGTTTGTTCATGGCAATTTGTCAGGCATTTTTATCCGTCGAACCTGATAGCGATATAAGCGTTATAAAATTACGGAGAATGCTTGCAGCAGCCATGACCGAAAGCCAGTTTACCGATTACAGAGAAAGATACGAAATGTTTTCAAAGACGCTGAAAGAGTTGCACGCCGAAAATACAAAACTGTCATCCGATAATAAAGAACTAGCCGAAAGAGCAGCACAACCAGGTATAACGCAAACAGAAAAACTAACACTGAAACTACAAGCTGATGCAAATAAAGAAAGGCATCTTCAAATTGTGAATGAGATTCAGTTATATAAAGACTATATGCGTGATGTATACTTCATGAAGGGTATCAAAAATATTGAAGCATTAAAAGAAATGATAAGAAAAGGTGAAATGACAAGTGAATATTGGGGTGACGAATGGGCTATTGCAACACTTGAAGTGATTTTGAATGTGAAATTCATTATTTTATCTTATCGCGACTATTTAGCAAAAGATAGACAACCCTATACGCAGGCAAATATTATTGCATGCGGTAGCGATATAGACGAAGAAAGATATAGAGAAATAGATGCAGCGCTCCAAGAAGATAAGAAGTCGTCATCAGCTTTGATAGCAAGAGAAGCTACAGAGTCGAGAGATAAATCGAAAATGAGAAATTTCGAAGTCGTTAATCCCGACTATTATATTATTGTTTCTCACACAGGAACGCATTATGAGTTGGTAACATATCGCGACACAGCTATTTTTACTTTCCCCGAAGTTCCATTTTGCATTAAGCTTCAAATTGCAAATAGATGTATCGAATCTTCCACCGGAAATCTCGAATCTTTTTCAGGTACATTTCAGAGAATACCGCAGTTTATTTTATTTTATAAACAGGAACTTGGTTTGGAGGGTTTAGGAAAAGATGGGGTAGAAGGAGCAGCAGGTGTAGGTCAAGGAGGAGGGAGAGGTAGGTCTGCGAGTGATATTCTTACTGCGAATCCACATTTTGACCCGTCGATTGTTTTAATTTATCATTCAAAGTCGATGGATGAAATGCCTGGTCATGCGCAAGGCGACCGTGTATCAAATAAAAATAAACCGGCATTCATCTCTCTTATATCCGCAGGTAAAGGTAATAATAACTGGCGTAAAAAGTTATCGAATGAATGGGCTGAGCCTTTTATGTTAGACGGACACAGATGGCTTTCTGTGGAGCATTATTACCAAGCGAATAAATTTTTAAAAAGAAATCCTGAATTTTATTTGCTATTTACGATGGATGCAAACAAGAAGAGTAAATATTACCAAGAAGACTCTATATTATCGCGAATTTCTCATGATGTAGATTTAGCAAAAGTTGCTGGTAAAAAAGTACCAAAAACGATAATTGATAATAAAAAAGTTAGTCTTCGCCCTGATGAGGTTACCATAGACCCGGAGTTTTTTAATGGAACAAATACTCGCGTTCTCGAAGACGGAACAATGGCTAAGTTTAGTCAACATGACGACCTTGCTAAAATTCTTCTTATGACAAATAACGCGAAACTAGTAAACTATGTGTTGTCAAAACCACCTACAGTATCGATTCACTTAATGCGAGTACGCTCCAAGTTAAGGACGAAAAAGGGAGGGGTAAATGTTTTTGAAACCATTTATGATAAATAAAAGAATACGAGAATACGAGAATATAAAAATATAGTATTATATTAGTAATAAATATACTACTATATTAATAGAAATGAACACAAATATTGATATGAATGTTGGCGCGGAGATAGAAAAACCTTTGCATATGAATGTGGGTGATTCTAATTTTTTAAAAATGATGGAAAATAGTGAGAAAAATTACAATAAAATAAGGAAAAGTAATAAACAACAGCTTTCGAATCATTCTAAGAATCATCGACAGTCGGAAGTAAGTCAAAAAATACAAATTTTATATGACGAAATAGACGCAGAATTTAAATATTTTAAATCAAATTTGTCGTCGCCATGTTTTAAGCATAAAATGATAAGACTAGAAAAAAATAATACTGTTTTACAGTCATCGCTATTTAAAAGTATTTATATACCTAGCAAAATTGGCAAATATATTAAAGAAAATGCTAGATTTTTGATAGAATATAGTTGTGACCTAGGAAATGGAAAAAATGTGAAAGTGAAATTCATATTATTTGACACCAATCGGTATGAATTGAATAATATTAGAAAAAAAAGTGCTTCATATTTTAAACAGTGTGTATTAAAAATATATATATGGTTAAAAGTTTTGTCGAAATACTCTGATGTAAAGTGTGGCAAAAATTTAGAATGTTTTTTTTATTTTACACTATTTAAAAGAAAACTTCCTAGTGATTCGGGTTCAGAAATACCGTCAAATATGTATCATTATAGCGACACTATAGAAGATGACATGTATGAAGCAGGAGACAGTGATAGTGCTAGTAGCAATAGTGATAACAAAGACGTAATTGGTGCTTCTCATGTGAATGGGGGTTTATCTAATATATGTCATAATGACGGGCATATTATTGTATATAGAAAAGAAGAATGGTTTAAGGTATTTATTCACGAAACTATGCACAACTATGGGTTGGATTTTTCCGTATTGGATGACATGTTAAAACCAAATAAAAAACTGCAATCTATTTTTTCGGTACAAACAGATGTAAAAATATTTGAATCATATTGTGAAATGTGGGCAAGAGTTATGAACGTGTTTTTCGAGTCGTATTTCGAAATAAACCGGCATGGTCTTTCCTTATTTACAGCAGTGAGTACTAGAAAGAAAATAATAAATAATATGCATACAAAACATAAAGAACATGTTGTATCTGTTAAAAACAGGAATGGCAATAAAGATAAAAAAGAAAGATTTTTAAATATTTTTTATGATAATATTCAACACGAAACTCTTTTTTCTATATTCCAGTGTGTAAAAATTTTGAATTATATGGGTCTTGACTATAATATTATATCAACATGTACCGATGCAAATTATATTATAGTAAAAAAATTATATAAAGAAGAAACAAATGTTTTTGCTTACTATGTTATCGTGGCTGTATTAATCGCAAACTTTAATAACTTCATACTATGGTGTATTGATAACAATACAAACTTATTCAACTTTAAAAAGGAAATTTCGTCAGTCAATGACTTTATTGCATTTATTTCTAAAAACTACAAAAATAATGAGTTATTAAATATGATTGTTGCTATGGAAAAAAGGCTAGAAAATAAGACACATCGGGATGAAATATTATTAAATACTATGCGTATGACTGTAATTGGTGGAAAATAATATTTCCTATTTATTTTAACATACATATCGGAATGTGCAATTTTCTCCTTTTATTTTGTTTTTTCTCCACTCGTTGGACGCATCAATAAAATCAATAGGGGTATGGTGGTATTGTATTCTATTTATATTTTTTACTTGTGGATACTGTTGTTTTTGTTGCATATGTTGAAGTTGTTGCAGTTGTTGTTGTTTTTTTGCTTGACTTCTAGTAACAGTCATTGTTATGTGTGTGTGTATGTTTATGTTTCTTTAGTATACTATATTTCTTATTATGTTGTTATGTGTTTTCATCAATTTCTTTTTTATAAAAAATTGATGAAAAAAATATATATAATAACATGTTATAAACAAGACTTCATCATATCTAGAAAACAAATTAGGATAAAAAGGTAAGAAATGGGTATTCGCATGTTGAACAAGTTTCTTCAAGATAAATGTAAAACATCTATTTCTCGTATAAAATTATCAGAACTATCTGGAAAAAAAATTGCGGTTGATATCAGTATATATCTATATAAGTTTCTTGGAGAAAACGCCTTACTGGAAAATTTATATTTAATGATTTCGATTTTCCGAGAATATAATATAACACCCGTATTTGTATTTGATGGAAAGCCACCATCTGAAAAAAATGACACTATTGAGTTTAGAAAAAAAATAAAAAGAAATGCACGAGAAGAGTATTATCGTTTGAAGCAAATACTAGATGATATTGAATCAGATGTCGTTGTTTCTGATAGTGAAAATGATGGTAATGAAAGCGAAGAACAGACAGTGACTTATAATTTGTCAAATAGTGCAGATATTCGCATGATGATGGATAAATTAAAGAAAAAATTTGTCATTCTTAAATCTGAGCATATTCAAAATGCAAAAACGTTACTGCAAGCTTATGGAATGACATACGTAGAGTCTCCTGGTGAAGCAGATATGCTTTGTGCAAAGCTTGTGGCAAAAAATATAGTATATGCTTGTCTTAGTGAAGATACTGATATGTTTGTATATGGCTGTTCGCGTGTACTTCGATATTTAAGTTTGACATCTTCAACTGTTATTTTATACAACTTTCAGGAAATTATAAAAACTTTGGATATGACAACATATGAATTCAGACAACTGTGTATTATGTATGGATGTGACTACCTGCCTAAAAATCAAAAACAAAGTTATAGAAATATGACAATATTCAACTCGTATAAAATGTTTAAAAATTATAAAGATTATTTGAAAAATAGTAACGACAACATCGACATCGACAAAATAAATGAAAATAAAACAGAAACACAACAAGACTTCTACAAATGGTTAATTTTACAAAATAATGATATATATTCATACATTACCGAAGCTTCTAAAGTGATAGATATGTTCGATATTTCATCTTATGATAATCTGGAACTATATGACAATATAAAAATTATGAATGGTCCAGTCAATCGAGAACGACTCATTGAAATCATGCAAAAAGAAAACTTTATATTCATTCAATAATAACATTATCCATTTTATGTTATTGTAAAAAATGACATATAATTTTATGTCATTTTTTGTTTTGTTTTATTTTGTTTTGTTTTGTTTTGTTTTGTTTTGTTTTTGTTTTGTTTTTGTTTTTGTTTTTGTTTTGTTTTGTTTTGTTTTGTTTTTGTTTTGTGATAAAAAAAAATATTTACTACACGCAGACAACACTGTTCTACTTAAGAAGCAGCGGCGACGGGAGTAGCCTTGGCAAAGTGAGGAGACATGTACTTCTGCAGGTTGAAGTAGGTAAGCTCATCATCCTTCTTCAACTGAAGAAGGGAACGAAGCTTGGAGTCAGGGTTAATCTTGCGACCATTCTCCTTATCCTGAAGATTGTGAGTACGGATATAAGCGTTAATCTCGCGAGTCACCTCGGTACGAGCCCACTCGGTTCCTACGGGCTTGCCAAGAAAGTTAGCCAACTCCTTGGAAATCAAAGTAGGCTTCACAAAGCCAGAAGGAGCACGGTTGCCAGACTTGCGCTTACGCTTGGAAATCTTTTGAGCAGCACGCATCTCACGTGCAACATGGCGCTCCAATGTACGAAAGTCACTACGAAGAGTGGAGAGACCAGAACTCAAAGTCTGGAGCTTTGAACCAAACTCGCCGAACAAAGAAGAGAGAGAGGATGCCTCAAGAGGGCTGCTCTCGGTATGGGCATCAGTAGAAGGAACCTGTACAGGAGCAGCAGGAGCTACAGGTGCATCAGTCTTGGGGGTCTTGGGAGCCTTAGCAGGCTTGGTAGTAGTTGCCGAAGCAGTAGCAGGGGCAGGGGCGGGGGTAGGAGCGGGTGCCGAAGCAGAGGAAGGAGTTTTCTTAGCCATCTTGTTGTTGGTATACATTACTATGTGAGGTCTTTTTAAGTATTTTTAGATAATATATATTATATTGATTTATATGTCTTGTAAAATTGTCTTGAATTATCGTGTAAAATAAATAAATACAAAATGCGTTTTTTTTAACATTGTATTATTAAGGAATATGTACAACTGCTTCATACAACCACGGCATGGCATCTCGCGCAGGCTGACTAACTAACGTAAGAGCAGATAAAACGTAAAATGTTCCCAACATTTTATTATCTATATCTACTGCAGACTTTACAAGATTTTCTATGATTTGTATATTATATTTTATGAGCGTTTCATTCGACAAATTACTCAGTACATTACTATTTGATACATTTGTAAAATATGGAGTTCCCAAAAACGGAGTTCCATGAGGAGGACATATTTCCAGTTTCTTCGCCATCGTCAATAATGCCCTATAATTCCAAATATCTACCAACTCTCTCGCAAATCTTATATGCAAATTCCTAGGAAGCTGACTAAACCACTCAGAGTTCGCATAGTTACCATATGAATTCATCGTCTGAAATAATTCCAATATTTTCAACTCCATGCGTTTTGTCGGGTCCATTACTTCATTCTTTATTTCAATATCAATCGGTATTTTCAGTATCTTTGATATTCTTATCATATTCGTAACATTCTCTTTTACTTTGTTACCAAAATCCGCCCTGTTATATGGATTCTTTGCCTGTACTCCTTCTTTCTTTATTAAATTGTACAAAGATACAATATCAAACCCATAAACAAAATTATCATCATCCCTATAACTATAAAACTGTGTTGCGGGTATTTCTATCATATCATCCATTGTAAAAAAATCAGCATCATTTGTACATATCTTACGGTCCATTAGTGCAGGACCCTGTAACTTATGTAACTTCCTATTTAAAAACCCTCTAAACACTTTTTGTATTTTTAAAGGACCAGTCGAATTTTTACAGTATTCGTATAATCTATTCGTTAGACTTTCTTTATTCCCACCTTTTGGTATATTATACTTTCCACATAACTTCTTTAACTCGTCCATTTTATAATTCACAACAAGTAATGTACTATAATTATTCATTGATAATTCATCCCGTTTTATTACTATCTTTGCAACTTTCCTTTTTTTTACTTTGTCACGTTCTTCAAGCTTGTCTGTAACTGTTACTATTGAATTTTTATCACAACTTTCAAAAAAATTTGTATTTGATTTAGAATTTGATTTTAGCTCTTTCTCACGCTTCTTATGCTTCTCTATATTTTTATATTCTATATTATTCGTGTTTAATATACCACCTATATTCCCTTCATTCAAAACACTTATCGATGCAATTATTTCATTCTCATTGTTTACATTAACACCACTCATCGTTGACATTCTCTTATATATATGTATGTATGTATTTGTTATGTATGCGTATATTTTCTATATATTAACAATATTTTTTTAATATCTTATTACAATACAATTACTATGTTATAATACACCATGTGTATTGTTACTATTCATGCGAAACCATATTTATATGTAGCTATTTCCTAGATATATATCTATGCTCAAAAACATTCTTTTATAATATTTTGAAAAATTACAAAATATATATTTTGATTTAAGTTTTGATTTATGAATTACTATTTACATGCAGACCGAATTTCCCAAAACAGAAAATTGAACTCACTATAAACATTAATATTATATAGCATGAACAAACAATCACAAAGCCAAACAACAAACCAACGAATACACGATGTCTTCCTCTACTCAAACCAGCAAGTCATCCTCTTTCAAGTCCACCGCCTCTAAAGCTCCCAAGGAGATTCTTTCAGGTGAGACTTTCAATCCCGACAAAGATATTAAATATTCCAAGCCCAAGGTTAACTCCTCCGGTGGTAAGAGTGTTGGAATTCTTAATGCTACTACCAACGGCGCAACATATGTTTCCACGCCTCTTATGATGACGTGGGGTGTTTCCGCATTCGAAGACAAGAAAACCGGAGATAAGTCATACAATATGTCGCTTCAGTTCCCTGGAGAAGAGTACAATACACCTGCAATTGCCAAGTTCCGCGCAAATATTGAAAAGTTTGAGCAAAAAATCAAGGCAGATGCTCTCTTGAATCAAAAAGAATGGTTCGGAAAGTCGACCATGACCAAAGACCACATCGATATGTTCTGGACTCCTATTCTCAAGTTTGCCAAGGGTGAAAACGGTGAACCTGACCACAACAAGAACCCAACTCTTGCAGTCAAGATTCCTATCTGGGAAGGTGTTTGGAATGTCGAA
>Ga0194116_10006897_pt1 | contig 11925 bp, 10 predicted proteins | sample TA2MahsurfametaG_4_FD_148617 | JGI IMG/M metagenome (GOLD analysis project Ga0194116, IMG submission 148617) | Freshwater microbial communities from Lake Tanganyika, Tanzania - TA2015008 Mahale S9 surface | ecosystem: Environmental > Aquatic > Freshwater > Lake | place: Tanzania: Lake... | reverse complement strand
GGCGGTCGGGTCCTGTGCAACGGATGCCCGAGAATCAGGTCAGATCCGGAAGGAAGCAGCCTTCATCGGTCGCAGAAGTGTGCCGCAGATCGCCTGGCCGTCACTTCAGTCGACGAAGTGTTTCTGTATTCCCGTCGCGCTCTCTCGACGCCAGATCGGGCGATACGTGGCTAGTTTCCTGCGCACACTCATGCCCATCGCCAAGCTGTCAGTTGTCGTAATCACACGTCTGCTTCTCTGCTTTCAGCGTCTAGCTAAGTCACCTAAACTGTCACAAGAGCAAACACACGTATCTGGGGCGCCGGTTCACAGGAGTAACTTCTCATAAAATTCAAGGGCTACTGACGACACCACTTCGGTGCTGGCACGCAACCGAATGATGGCTGCGTTCGCCCTTGCGGCTTGATCCACTAGAGCGTCACTTGAGATAGCCTCACGAATTCGCTGACTTATCTCTGCAATATCATTCGGGTCAACGATTGCTCCAGAACTTGAGGTCAACCACTCATTCGCGCACGACGTACCTGTCTGGATGGGGTAGCACCCGGTCGCCATTGCTTCGAGCAGCGAAGTGCTGATTCCATCGGAGAGTGAGATTCCGATATAAATCCTCGATTCAGAAAAATGTTGGAGCATCACCGCATGTGGTGTCCCTGTTCTGATGATTCGAACTGTGATTTGGTGCTTTAACCTCAACACTGAGGCACGTAACCGAACCCGTCGCGAAGCGGAAAAAATCATCACTTCATAGCCCACAAGACAATCGGCCACTTGTTCTAACGCGCGTAGAGCCGTGAGTGCTCGACCAACGAAACCGCTATAGCCCTTAACCACGATTTTCTTCCGCTGGCTTGGGGATGACGAGTACTTCGGTAAGCCACTCACATCAATACCTCCGCTATTGGGAATCACAGACAGCACTGCTCCCGAATAGCCGAGGTTACGAACTATCCCTATGTCGCGGTGGCACTCAGCAGAGTAGGCACTCGCAATGCCAAGCAGTTCTACAATTTTCTTTTTGTGCTTTGGAAACTGCTGAAACCAGTAGATGTCACTTCCCCAGTTGGTAACAAGTGTCTTTGGCAAGTTGGGTGCCAACTTGGTGTCGAGAAGCAAGTACCCGGCATGTTGCAACTCCATAGTATGAATGAGATCGAAAGCTTCCTTTTTAATGACCCGCCGCAATAGTCCTGCCCGAAAGCGGTTTGCAAAAAGTAGGTCGAGCGCCGAGAGCGGAAAGGCCAGCCACTTCATCGATGCAGGTCTGATTACCACGGTCATCTTCCCCGCTTCGGCACGCAATAGCTTCTCGATACCTGGGTGAATACGACGATGCGGGGAGGAAGGAAACAGCATGACATCGATTGGTTGGTCCACAAATTGTGAGAGCCAGCGGTACACGTGAACGCTGTCAGCCATCCCAATAACCAGAATCTTTTTTCGACTATTGATCAATTATGAGACCCTCTAGTAACTCCTCAAACAACTGAATCTGAGTTTCCCAGTTGCAGTGCTGATTCATGAGGCGTAAACCACGACTTGCCAACTCGCCAAGTTGCTGCTGACTACTGGTTATTTGAACTACTTTGAGGGCGAATTCCTCGTCGCCATCGGCGTAATACACCCCTTCGCCCGCTACAACCATCGATTGCAAGCCAAGTAAAGGGGTTGAAACAGTCGGCAATCCGCAGGAGAGGCACTTCAGCACTTTGTTTGGCAATGCGCAGTGTGTGACAAGTTCTGAACGAAGAGGTGCAACTGCCACGTGTCCTAGGCGGATAAAGTCCCCCAATTGTTCATATTCAATGCGCCCCATCAATAGCACTTGATTACTCACTCCAAGCGAATACGCAAGCTGGTGTAGACGATCAAAATCTTCACCACCACCCAGAATCAAGAAGATTAGCGAACGATCATTGCGCAACGCGGGGGCAAGCTCGGTAACTAGCTCAATCAAACCACTGAAACGCGTCAAGGTTCCCACATAGAGAACTACCTTGTCTCGTGGTTTAATTCCAAGTTGTCGTTGAAGATCTACGCGCGGCGGTGCGGGATGAAACCTATTTGTATCAATACCTGGGTAAATTACAGACGACTTCGCGGAAGATGCGCCGTGCTCAATGCAGTATTGTCGAAGCACCTCATTATGTGTCGAAACAAAGTTTACGTTTCTGAAGACGAATCTTTCTGCCCATTTAACAAACAATCGAAATCTTGATTTGCGCAAGACATGAGGGACGTCAATTATCCTCGCAACAGTTGGTATCTTCTTCCAACGGCACACCGCCGTTATCTGCCAGCCGCTAGTCGGAACCGAGTACACCACCACCACATCTGGACGAACTCGCGTGATAAGTGAGAGAAACACCAGCGGCTGAACGATCGTGGCCAGCAGCCTCCCGAGGATTCCGGGCAATACTCGCGGAGGTGTCGTAACGGCCACCCGAGACCCCGCATAGGCACGCGTCTCAATAGTTGTCAACACCCGGCTCTTTGCCCGTGCCTTGCCTTCGTCAAAGTCAAGGAAATGCACCTCATGACCGCGGAGCGACAGCAGCTCTGGGAAGTCGTGCATCTCGAAGACATCTTTGTTAAACCAGCTCACTTCATGAACAAAGATCACCTTCATACCGATTGAGATTTGTGCCATGTCTTGCGATTCACAAAACCTGTATAGCTCTGAATAATCTTTGCGACCCGCCACGACACATCAAGATCGTGATAGCTCAGCGGCACATTACAAATACCTCGACTCTCGTAGTGCAAGCGACTGAGCCTGATGCCCTCAATCATTTCTTGAGCACTAATGCCCGTCATGACTAAGACACCACTATCCATACCCTCAGGGCGCTCGTGGGCATCGCGGGCCGTTATTGCGGCAAAACCGACGATGGCAGCTTCTTCTGTGATTGTTCCACTATCGGAAATTGTGCAGTACGAATCTTGCTGCAGGCGAACATAGTCAAAGAAGCCTAACGGCTTCATCTCCGTTACAAGTGGGTGGAAGCCTAAGTTCAACTTTTCAAAGCGATTCTTTGTTCGCGGATGCATCGACATAACGATCGGATACTCAAGAGTCGTAGCGATTGTGTTTAGTGATTCCACGATGCTCGCAATACGAGCCGGGTCATCAACATTCTCTTCACGATGAAAAGAGGCGACAAGAAATCGTTGCTTAGTTAGACCAAGTGTTGCGAGTACTTTCGATTGCTCAATATTGAGTTTGTGATGGTGTAAAATTTCTGCCATCGGTGAGCCCGTAATAAAGATTTGGTCAGTAGGAAGACCCTCTGCCAGGAGATTTCGGCGGGCATGTTCTGTGTACACAAGATTGATGTCGCTCGTGTGGTCAATAATTTTACGATTAATTTCCTCGGGTACACGAGAGTCAAAGCAGCGATTGCCTGCCTCCATATGGAAGATGGGAATCTGGCGCTTTTTTGCTGCAATCACACTCATACAACTATTTGTATCGCCCAGTACCAGCACGGCATCTGGAGATTCACTAACCAGCACCTCGTCTAAGCCTTCAATACATCGTGCAATAACTGACGAGGCGGTTTTACCTGCTGCTGCAAGAAAATAGTTTGGCTTTCGTATTCCTAGTTGACTGAAAAATATCTCATTGAGTTCAAAATCGTAACTCTGGCCAGTGTGCACTAACACATGGTCAAACACTGCATCTAGCCGCGCTATTACACAACTGAGACGAATAATCTCAGGTCGGGTTCCTACCACCGTGAGGACCTTCATGAGAGATCTACTTTCTCCTCGGTGCTAGGTGTAGAAGGCCTGATCGCTGCAAAACTCACTCAACATTTCTTCCCAAGATGGCACTTGGATACCGGTAACCCTACCGAAGTCGCTTCCATCGAGGGTTCTGTCGCACTCAAACTCTGTATCGGGATCAATCGTGATTTCGAGTTGTAACTTGTCATTGAGGTATGAAATGAGGTCGAACTTGGTGATTGGTGCAGACGCGACTTGATACAAGCCCACCAAATCAGGGTGCTGCTCGATAACTTGCCGAACAACCTCCGACAGGGCCCGCGTAGTGAGACCAGAGTAAAACGCTTTCTTGAAGCCATAAACAGTTTTGGTTCTCTGCGAAATTACCCACTCAAACAATGACTCTGTGCCCGAAATTTGCCGTCCCACTACCGACGTTCGCAATGTCAAACTTGTGCCGTAGCCGACTTCCCCAAGTCGTTTGGTAATCCCATAAATATCGGTGGTATTCGGTATGTCAGTCAACCGCTTAACGCCCGGGGAACCTGCAAAAACACAATCTGTACTGAAGTGGATTAGACGAGTCTTGAGTACATCACAAAGTCGCGCCAATTGATGCGGAAATGCACTATTTATAAGAACTGCATCAAGCACGGAGTCATCATGCATCTTTTGCTTGACAAGCCCTACACAGTTCACAACGACATCGGGTTGCCAATCCTGAATTGTGCGCTCGACTTTCGTGAAATCGTGTACGTCCAGTAGATCTACACAACGATCTTTCGACAGAATATCCTTCAACCTGCCTGATTGTTCGAATGCACTAGAGATCGTGCCCATCATCCGATGAGAATCCGACAAAGATCGCACAATCATATGGCCGAGCATTCCTGCTGCCCCCAGTACGAGGATTGACTTGCTCCCCGCTCGACTTTGAATGTTGGCGTCAACTATTGACATCTGGTGTTTCGTGAGCTAGGGCATCCTGAATAACTCTGAGCTTCTTCAGCAGCTGTACTACCTGTTCAACATTCAGTTGCGTAGTGTTATGCGACGAATACTCGGTACTCTCAGAAACTCCGACTCCCCCGCTATCCATAAATTTCTCGTAGTTGAAGTCTTGGAGATGTGGTGCAACTCGGAAGTATTCGCCACAATCAACAGCAAGTGCCATTTCTTCACGGCTCAGCAGTACTTCATGGAGTTTCTCGCCGCGGCGCGCACCGATCACTTCTACAGGGTGTGATGGGCGCCCCAGTACCTGCTTGATTGCGGCAACCAAGGTATTTATTGTGGTGGCGGGGGACTTTTGAACAAAGATATCACCATTCGTTGCGTATTTGAACGCATAAAGAACCAATTCAATTGCATCCTCAAGACTCATCATGAATCGGGTCATCAGCCCATCAGTAACAGTTATTGGTTCGCCGCGTAGCACTTGAGCTACCATGAGTGGTATAACTGAACCGCGAGTGGCCATCACATTTCCGTAGCGGGTGCCGCACAACACAGTTTGCGAGTCACTGAGACTACGTGATCGCGCGATCATTACCTTTTCCATGAGCGCCTTTGACATTCCCATCGCGTTGATGGGATACACCGCTTTGTCAGTAGAGAGACAAATCACCTTTTCAACACCGACTTGAATAGCCGCTTCAAGTACATTCTCGGTTCCCGTCACATTTGTTCTCACCGCTTCCGACGGGTGAAACTCACATGATGGCACCTGCTTCAACGCTGCTGCATGAAATACTAAGTCAACTGATTGCATGGCTTGGGATACCGACGAATAATCTCGAACATCACCAAGATAGAACTTGACCCTGGGCGACCTGAACAACCGCCGCATATCGTCCTGCTTTTTTTCGTCACGACTAAAGATGCGAATCTCAGCTATATCTGAGTCAAGAAATCGACTCAGTACTGCGTTACCAAATGAACCCGTGCCGCCCGTGACTAGAACTGTCTTGTTTTTGAACACTCCTTAAGATTAATTGGAGATGGTCATGGTTCGGCGATGACTCCAGAATTCAACCCACTAGTGAGTGTGGTCATTCCCGTCTACAACGGAGCAACCTTGCTAGCAAAAGCTATAGAGAGTGCACTCAAACAAACATATAGAAACATCGAGATAATCGTCGTAGATGACGGTTCCAGCGACAGCGGTGCAACTAAGGCTGTCATTGAGTCATACATCCCACTAATCCGAAGCTTCACCAAATTGAATGGGGGGGTTGCCAGTGCATTGAACCTTGGAGTCCAGGAGGCATCCGGATCCTTCGTCTCGTGGCTAAGTCACGATGACGAGTACCTGCCAGGAAAAATCCAATCACAAATTGACGTTCTCGCCGAGCGCGGCGTGAATTGCGTCGTCTACAGCGGATACCACATGATAAATGCCGAAGGCGAGATAATACGAACCATCAACCCTGCTGAATTAATGATGCCCGAGAAGCTGGAGGATTCGCTCTATCCACTCATGCGAATGTTGATTCATGGCTGTGCCTTATTGATTCCTCGAGAAGCCTTTCTTCGAATTGGAATGTTCGACGAGTCACGTATTCACACTCAAGATTACGCACTCTGGCTTGAGATGTTCCGCGCATACGGCTTGGTATACGACCGGAACATTATGACCTTGAGTCGAGTACATAAACATCAGTCAAGCAGGACTATTCAAGGACGAATCGGTGAAGGCGATGCTTTATGGATTAGTTTTCTCGGCAAACTTACCGTAGATGAGATGACCCGAATGAGCGGATCAGAACCTGAGTTCTATCGCGAGATGGCCAAACTTCTGAGTCTCACTCCGTACCGAAAGGCGTACGCGAACGCATTATCGCTTGAAGCAAATGCCTGGAAGAGACTCCTGACCAACGACCCCTCAGCGACGGTTTTCCACCAGATTCGATTTCCGGTTCTCGGCGGTTCCCAATGCCCGTCGAGCTCCTTCAACTCTATCCAGATACTCAGGCTCTTCTTTCATGTCCTTAGTAGAGAGGGCGTAAAAGAGACAATGCGTTTGACACTTCTACAGATTGATCAATGCATCAAGCGCTGGTACCTCGGTCGAGAATAGTACTTCATCGTATGTACCGATTTTGAGACATGTGTAACTACGTTGATACGATTTAGAGAGTAGGTGGCCGTGGGGAGTCAAGCCAATCTTCGACGTGAAGCCAATTCGCTGGCAAAGCGAATTGTTTCTGACCTATTTGATGTCGAGTTTTCTAAATCGCCATTTCAACACCTAGTTCTCGATGACGCCTTTAGTGTCGCGCTCTCTAATCGCTGTCTCCGGAACTTCCCATCACTGAGTGATGATTGTTGGGAATTCACCAATGTCCCTGGAATCGAAGTTAAGGCGCGTTCGACCTGGACGAGTGAGTTTGATTGTCCAGATGGCGTAGTAGACGTGATTCGTATTCTCAACTCCGCCCCAATTCTTCGAGCCTTAAGTGAGCGGTTCGAGATCCCAAAGTTGATGCCCGACCCGTATTTCACGGGGGGTGGTCTTAACTGTTCTTCATTCGGAGGTCAACTCGATGTTCATGTCGATGGCAACTATCACGATGCGAGTGGAATGCATCGTCGTATGAATGCCATTTTGTACCTGAATCCCAACTATCTATCTGACTGGGGTGGCGAGTTGGGCATCTACGAAAGTGATGGAGAAACTCTCGTCAAGACTGTTGAACCACTACATAATCGGCTGGTGATCTTTGAATCCCACGACAAGAGTTTTCACGGCATCCCAAACCAGATCAAATTTCCGAGCGCTGAGCCCCGAAGAAGCCTCATCTTGTATTTCTATACCACGGAACCCAAACCTAAAGATAGGACCACAGTTCAAGAGCCTCATAGTGCGTTGTGGAAGTCGAAAGGATTTTTGGACAAGCTAGGTAATGTGACGCGGAACTTCACGTGAATAAATCAGTAAGAGAGGGCTACATTCAGACCTAAAGGCTTCGTTGCCCAGCCTCCTGATTTGACAACCCCGCAAATGAACATCCAAGTGGCTTGTGACCCAAAGAGTTAGAACGCTTTCGTTCTGACCCTGTGGCTGGAAATAATGGCATCAGGTACCGCGGTCAGGTTTCTCGATACCGATCATCCGATCTCTGTGGCATGGAGAGCTACTTTCTTGGGCTGCTAGTCAAATTGCGTTTAGGTTTCCCTAAAGTACGCTCCAGTATCTAGGTTTAGAGGGTGCCTGGTTGATGTCTGCCAACTAGTTTCGCATTTCGGCAATTGACGCCATTTCTCTACGCTCTGTTGACCGGAGTACCGCTGCCGTTCAGGGACGGCGCTGTCGGTCTTTGGAATTGGCGGTGTCACCGGGTCCCACTCGTATTGGGAAGGGGCTGGTAACTCAATTGGTGATTACGTGAACTTACCCGTTGCGACTGTAAGGTCAGTACTGTTTGATCATAAATCTATTTTTGCAAAGAGTTTGTTGAATCACCTAAATTGTGCAGCAAAATAGCTTCACCTGACATAGACGGTCTAAGCCAACAATCGGTCGGGGGATTCGCTTAACTACTAGGGGCTTTCGATTCTGCTAATGACGAGGTTCAGTCGTCAGCAAAGCGGTACATACAAATTAGATCTCGTTTCCGAGTTATGGCTTCACTATCTGAAGCTTTTCATCACCGACTAGGTCGCCATGGCTACGGCAAACTCTGCGGCATCATTTCGGTACCCAACACTGCATTAGCATGAACCTTAATTATCCGAAACGCCGCTCCAGTCAAACTTTCAGTATCAAGTAGAGGACTAAGTTGGGGTATCGATTCAGTTGGATTCATCACAAGAACATATTCGTACTCGCCGATATCATCGTCAAATTGACATCTCGATGTATATGCCTCAAAGCATTCTGGTGACATTCGCACATTACGAAACATCTCAAACTGAAAAACAAAGTAGGACGAGAATCCACAGTTGAATTGACATTCTCTCAGATATGCCGGCTTCTGATATATGAACAAAATTCGGTCAGTCGGCTTAAGGAGCTGTTGAAGAGCGGATGCGGCAATCCGAATATCGTGTCTTGCTCTCTGGACTTCTGGGGGCTGAGGCGTGACTCTTGGGTCAAATAACAAGATACCAGTTAGGCCAGTCGCAAGACACACCCCCAGACACGCAACTGAATACTTAACAACACTGTTACGAGATATTCTCACTAACTTTTCTATGTGACTGATCAAAAGACTATTTACAACTACGAACCATGCAATTAGATACACCGATAGGTATCTCTCCAGCGCGGCTGCGCGTAGCGCTTCATACTCATTGAACTTAGTAACATACAAAAAAGTATGGGCAAGCAAAAACACGGCCAGGCCGGTAACAATCACAGCAATTTGTACTGCTGCTGCTCGACGTTTTGACTTGGCATCGAGCAGAACTAGGGCAAAGTGGACTAATAATATTAGGGTCGTGAGTTGCAACAAAGATAGTTTCAAATTTGGCAATGCAAACTGATTTGATCGAAGATTAACAATGGTTGGGAAAAAGGGGACAGAAATCCTTTCCCATACCGCCGACAACACACCAGTAACTAGGTTCTCCGAACCTCGATTAGTTGAGACTGCTGACATAGGTAACCCGACCTCAACGTCAATTGACCTGAGATACAGCCGCCAAGAGGCAAGTGGCAATGCGACTGCAACTGCGACTCCAGATGCATACAGCAGATTCTGTTTCCAAGGTCGGGGACTCATTGACTTGCCGGATTTGGACGACCACCAAACGAGTGCAATGACAGTTGTGCCAAGCAACAGTGCCGTATCTTTAAGGAGAATTAGGTTGAAAACTACTATCATCAATACAAACACTTTGCTGGGAGTCAGCCCTGTGACTGCAATAGTGATGGCAGCACCAAACAGGAACGCCTGGGCTGTCTCAGGTAATAGAACGCCGTATGTCAAACCCAGCATCAGCGGTGTGAATACTATGAATGAGAATGCAGCCACTTTGCCGGTGACGGACGAAATCATCCACCCAACTATGGCTAAAGCGGAAGATACGACGAAGACCGTCTGAGATCGGTAGACAGTTGCTTCACTCCAGCTTGTATGAGCAATCATGAAGTGTTGGAAGAGCGGCCCCCCAGGTGGATAGGTCTTGTTAAGAACTAAGGAATTCTCATCCCATAATGCTTGCTCCTCGAAGATCGACCTGATAGCAAGACCCCAATGACTGAACTCGTCCCAAGCCCAAAATTCGTGGTTATTTGAAATAAGTAAATAGCTGAAAGTGATCAGGAATACATAGATTCCAATCATTCGAAAGAGAACCCTTCTATCGAAATCTGTGAATAGCGATAGTGGGATGGCTAGTAACCCGCAGACGAGAACTACAAGTACCCCATGTTTGAGAAAACCAAAGATCGCAAAGGCAAATAATGTGCCCGTGATAGAGCAGCACACTAAGCAAGGCACTGCGAGTAGGGGTACTTCTTTATTTCGAGAGACAATTAGGCTCAGGCCGAAGAGTGACATGAAGCTGAGCAAAAACACGAAATCAATAATACGATGAGGCGACGGTCGGGTCCTGTGCAACGGATGCCCGAGAATCAGGTCAGATACGGAAGGAAGCAGCCTTCATCGGTCGCAGAAGTGTGCCGCAGATCGCCTGGCCATCACTTCAGTCGATGAAGTGTTTCTGCTCTCTCGCCAAGTTTTGCAACGCCCCATTCATTGGTGAGCGTTGCGAACGTCGGCAACGGGCCTGACCACCTCCAGCTATCAACGCTGCCCACTTCGACCGTGTCGACCAACTTGGCGAGAATTCGAAACAACTCCACATCTTCGCGACCCTCGCGCAGCGTGGTTGCCAACTTCTCGGCAGCGCGTACCTTCACACCGTCACTTGCCCACTGCGCATGATCAGACGGTATCGACATGATGTCGCCGTACCTAGCCAACAATGTCGACGCACTCTTGGCCCCCCACCCAGGCAACCCTGGGAACCCATCGGCCGAGTCGCCGACCAACGCCAGATAGTCGACAATCGACTCTGGACCCACACCAAACTTCGTCTTCACCGCCGCTTCGTCGATTAGTACATCGTTCTTACGGTCGACCTGCACCACGCGCCGTCCACTCACGCATTGACCCAGATCTTTGTCGGGGGTCAGCAACCGCACCTGGTGTACTCTGTGATTTTCGCACGACACTCGCACCGCTGACGCAAGTGCGTCGTCGGCTTCGAACTCTTCCATCGCCCACACGGTTACACCCATGGCACGCAATGCATCTTCCAACACGGGAATCTGTCGCAAGATCTCCGGCTCCATCCCATTACTGGTTTTATAGCCGGGCCATAGGTCGTTGCGAAAACTCTCGATCACGTGGTCTGTGGCAACACCTAGGTGGGTTGCGCCATCCTCAACAAGCTGCAGCGTGCTATTCAGCACGCCAATCACTCCAGCATTCTTGTGTTCGTCAGAATGGCGGCCAAGTTGGCCGTAAAACTGGCGGTACAACTCATAGGTTCCGTCAACCAGATGAACGATCACAACCCCAACCTAGACGCTCACCACCAACATCAGCCATGCCGCAATCAACAAGTGTGGGCCAAACGGCACATGGCTACTACCGCTTCGAACGCGCACCCACACTGCATGCACCGCACCGGTAGTGGCGGCCACAAGTTGCCACCACAACACACGCTCTACCGCTAAATGGGCCACCGCCAGTGTGAGCGGTGCTACCAACAACACATCGCCCCACCCCAGCGACCGGGGCGACACGAGATGTAGCGACCAATACACACCCACCGCCGCTACCGCCGTCATCGCGCCAATCGCTGCGGGCGCAAATGCCCCACTCGCCGATGCATCAACCGCCACAACGATTGCTACTGCAACGGCAGCCCACGTGGTAGCCCGACGCGACAAGCGATGCGTGCGAAGGTCCAACGGCACCTGCACCATCATCAGTACAGTTACCACCGCAACTAGCGCAACGACAGTCAAGCGATTCATGCGTGCAGTCTCCATACTGCGGTAGCACGTACAGATAGCCACAGACACCGCGCATTAGAGTCAACACGGTGAGCTCGTCCGCTACACAGATCACCATTGCGGCGGTGATTGGCCTAGTGCTTCTAGTGATAGTAGTGCGGCTGTCTCGCCGCGGTCAACTGTCGTTTCGTTATGCCATGGGCTGGATTTCAGTCGCCAGCATC
>Ga0194116_10006895_pt1 | contig 11927 bp, 8 predicted proteins | sample TA2MahsurfametaG_4_FD_148617 | JGI IMG/M metagenome (GOLD analysis project Ga0194116, IMG submission 148617) | Freshwater microbial communities from Lake Tanganyika, Tanzania - TA2015008 Mahale S9 surface | ecosystem: Environmental > Aquatic > Freshwater > Lake | place: Tanzania: Lake Tanganyika... | reverse complement strand
AATGAGGCTTGGTTTTTTCACACACCGGGTTTAAAAATCGCATATCCAGCATTTCCTGCAGATGCCAAAGGCCTTTTGTGTCAGAGTTTTGAGGACCCGAATCCAGTATTGTTTTTTGAGCATAAAATGCTATATCGAAGCATTGAGTCGGAAGTCCCAGAGGGTTATTACACAATCCCATTTGGCAAAGCAGCTGTTGTGAATAAAGGAAATAGAGCCACAATTATTACATATGGATATGGTGTGCATTGGGCATTGGAGGCGATAAAGAATATGAAATATGCTGACGTGGAGGTGATTGATTTAAGAACGTTAGCTCCATTGGATTACGAGACTATTTTTTCATCAGTTCAAAAAACTGGAAGAGCACTCATACTTCATGAAGACTCCATTACAGGTGGAATTGGCGGGGAACTTTCAGCTCGCATTACAGAGAATTGTTTTACATACTTAGATGCCCCAATTTTGCGCTGCGCAAGTATGGATACTCCAATACCTTTCAACGCAGGACTTGAAAAGAATTTCATGGCAAACAGCAGGTTGTTTGAAACACTTGATGAATTGTTGAATTTTTAATTGCGAAAAAGCAGTATTTTCGGAGTAATGAGAAATTCATTACTTCTACTTCTATCAATCATTGTTTCACATGCATGGACTCAGAATCCTGTTTTGGTTGTGGATCAGCATGCGTTGTATGGAACTGTGGAAGGGGTTGATATGACGGGGTATATCATACATGATGTCTTTGTTGAATTTCCAAACAGCAATTATCGATTAACGACCCTTGGGGCGGGTTGGGCAAATTCATTGTGGAAAGTTACCACGGATTGTAATTTTTTTCATGCGTCAAATTCTGGTTACTCAAGTGAACAGATACCCTGTGCAAGTGCTGGGTTGAATACGCTTGCAGAATTGTCTAGCCGATGGATGATTGGAGGTGCATGCAACGGTTTGAATGATGGGGTCTTGTATTCCATGGGAGGTGATGGGACCGTTTTGAATAATTGGGGAACAGGAAATTTTAATTCGTTGAATCATGTTCTTTTCAGAATCCCTACCGATCCATTGACTCAAACTTCGAACAACCGCATTCAAATAGGTCGCTTTACAACATGCGGAAACGTATGTGTAGATGCAGGTATTCAATACTTTGAAAATTACAATGGACCTGGAAGTGTTTTTCAAACCGCGCAACTTTCTGCCTGTTTTTCACAACCTTGTTTATTGAATCCAATTCCAATTACACCAATTGTTCAGCAGATAGGTTGTACAACCGTGTCACAGCTTGTATCCATGATTCAAGGGGGTAATGGAAATTCAAATGGTGATTTGTATACATCTACTGGAGTGTTTGTGCAATCGGTTGGCATTCCCAACGGATTACTGTTGCTCTCTGGACTTGAGGCAAACACGTACTACCTTTCTATTGAAGATGAAGTGGGATGCAGAGACACCACGAATTTATTTGTAGTTCCTGATTTTGAGCCGCTTCAAATTTCAGAGAATCATTTCAATGTAACATGTTTTTCTGGTACCAATGGAGAAGTTGAATTATCCTACTCTGGTGGCACTGCGCCTGTGACTTGGATAAATGATTCGAGTGTCTTGCCCCTGCAAATTTCGAATTTAGAATCGAACAACTATTGGTTTGTTGTTTCAGATTACAACGGTTGCTTAGATTCTGTGGAAGTGTTTTTATCTGAACCTAATGAAATTGAACTGACTGTTTTAGGAATATCTTCAACTACGTGTTTTAATTCTTGCGACGGCCAAATAAATTGGATGGCAGCTGGTGGTACTGGCTTATTGTCATTGAGTTTAGAGGGCATTCAGCAGCAGGGAAGTGTTGGCCAATTTTCAAATGTTTGTGCTGGAAATAGTTTGGTTCAAATTACAGATGAGCAAGGTTGCATTGTGGAACGAAATGTTTTTGTTGATTCACCTCCAGAAATTGTCGCAGATATTCAACTCATACAACCGCTTTGCCCAGAGAATAGTGTAGGCTCGGTTCAATTTAATTTTTCAGGTGGTACAGGAAACTTAGACCCCAATTTTTCGGCTGGCAATTTCATTGAATATCCATTGTCGCTAACTGAGATTCAACTGCAACAAGTTACTCCTCAGAATATTTTTTATAGCGTTGTTGACGATAACAATTGCATTGTAGTGGACACCCTAGTTGTTGAGCCAATTCATATTTCTGAACTCACGTTTACAACTTTGGCTACACCTGAAACGTGTTGGAACACGAGTGATGGAAGCGCGACTATAGAATTAGTGAATGGGTCTGGGAGTGAATCGATTTCTTGGAATGATGATGTTCAACAGACCACGTTTTTAGCATCGAACCTCAATGGTAATCGGTCTTACACGGTTACCATTACAGATGACAATGGTTGTGTTTTTAAAAGAGATGTATTTGTTCCCTTGGTAGACGGATGCATTTTCATAGCAGAGCTCATTTCACCGAATGGAGATGGGGCGAATGACACGTGGTTCATTGGAGGATTAGAAGGTTACACTAACTCAAAAGTTCAGGTTTTGAACAGATGGGGACAAGTAGTTTTTGAGTCGACCGGATATTCTGCTCAATGGGATGGTAAATACCAGAACGAATATTTGCCGCCGGCTGATTATTACTTTGTAGTTCAGTATGATGAAGAAAGGGATCCAATTACAGGAGTTGTAACTGTTGCGTACGAATGAAAAAAATGCTCTCACTCTTGAGTTTGTTTTTGATTTGTGAACTGGTTTCTTCACAACAGCTACCGCGCACGCAATTGTTTGTTGTTAATCCCTATTTTGTGAATCCGGCCGCAGCAGGGCCAACGCGAGATATTGATTTGTTTGTTAATTATCGAAAACAATGGGCAAGTCAAATCGCTCCTCAGACATTTACTTTTGTTGGAAGTAAAATGTTTGTGAAGGGGTTAGCGGGTGGGGTTCAGTTTACAAAGGATCAGACAGGGGCATACAGCACCACAGGAATAGAATTTACAGGTGCATACCACGTGAATATGAATCGAAACCAAGCCATATCATTTGGGTTGAGTTTAGTAGGAAAACAACATGTCTTTGATCCAAGTGGAATTCAAGTCATAGATCCCAATGACCAAGTGTTAAATGGCGGGGTAAAACAATCTTCTTTCGTGCCGAACGCATCTGCAGGCATTCTACTTTCGAGTAAAACATATTATGTTGGAATTAGTGCATCGCAGTTGTTTGAAACTCCTTTTGAATTAGGACAAAATCCAACCCAGCAAAAAGAATTTGGACATTTTTCAATTCATTCTGCTTGGACAATTTCTACCGGTAGCAAGAACAGTATAAATAACTTTCACCTCACACCGAACGCTCAATTGAGATGGGCTCGTAATGGTCGCTTGCAGGGTGTCTATGGTGTTATGGCTGATCTTGACAATCAAGTTTATTTTGGAATTTCGAGTGATATTCAATCGGTATTTACTAGTCTCATTGGTCTTAAATGGGATCAATACCGGGTGTGGTATGCCTATGACTTCAACATAAAGGCATCCAATACATTGGGTTCAGGTTCTCATGAAATATGTTTTTCTTATTTGATTCCTAGAGGTCGTTCGGGTCAATTTCGAAGTGGTCAAATTAAAAAGTCGAGTTTGAGGCTTTAAATCATTGTGTTTTTTTGGTTTTTTGATTGAAGACGGAAGTAGTATATTCGTTCCATGAAAAAAATTGTATACTTCTGTCTATGTGTTTTCATTTCTGCCTCATCGTTTGCTCAAACATGGCAGGTGGGTAACACAACATTAACCGAATCGGATTTAGTAACCGGACTATCTCTCCCTTGGGAAATTCTTTGGGGTCAAGATGACATGATTTGGTCTACTTTACGCGGTGGAAAAGTACTTCGTATAAACCCCAATACGGGAACCTACACGCAAGTGTTGGACAAATCTTCAGTCATTCCGTACAACGGCGGAAGTGAGCCGGGTATGCTTGGCATGTGCATGCATCCTGATTTTCCTTCCACACCTCTCGTTTATATCGTCTATAATTACACCCAAGGAAATTCTATCAAAGAGAGATTGGTTTCTTTTGAGTGGAATGGAACCGCCTTGGTAAACGAAACCACATTGATTGATGCGATTGGCGGAAATTCAATTCACAACGGTTCTCGAATCATCATTACTCCCGATAATAAAATTTTGATGACTACCGGAGACAAGGGCGACCAAGGAGTGAGTTCACAAAATATCACGTCATTGAATGGAAAAACATTGAGAGTGAATTTAGATGGATCCATTCCTTCTGACAACCCAGACCCTTCAACCTATGTATGGTCTTTTGGACATAGGAACGGACAGGGTCTGTGCGTTGGTCCAAATGGAATCATTTATGAATCGGAGCACGGTCAAAACAACAGTGATGAGTTGAACATCATAGAACCCGGAAGAAACTATGGTTGGCCAACGGTAGAAGGAGCATGTAACACAACGGCTGAAATCAATTACTGTAACGCTAACAATGTGAAAGAACCTTTATTGGAGTGGTCACCTTGCAGAGCGGTGAATGGATTGGAATATTATAATCATCCTGCAATTCCTGAATGGAACAATTGCATATTAATGGCGGTATTGGGTGGCTTGAACGCGAGTTACGAGCGTATGACTGTTATTCATCTGAGTGCGGATGGATTAACAGCAACCACAGCTGATATGAGTGGTTCAAGTACGAATTCAGATGCTTTCTTTCAAAGTTTCAACAAGCGTTTACGTGATTTGTGTGTTAATCCGCATGACGGCTCTTTATACGTAGCCTTGAATGGAGCTCAGTATCCAGGAAGTGGTCCAAACATCATTAAGAAATTTAAGAATGAAGCATGGGTGGGTGTAGAATCTATTGAAACCTCTGAAAATGTAATGGTATATCCCAATCCAACAGCGAACGCATTGAATGTGAAATTCAGCGCGAATCAATTGGGAGGTACATTCCAAGTATACTCATTTACTGGAAGCCTGGTTCGAGAGGGAAAAATCAACGCAACATCAATGACCCTAGATGTTCAAAATTGGGATGCAGGCTCATATTTTATTGTGAGCAATGCAACTGTTGGAACAACTTCAAAAACGTTTGTAATACAATAAAATGGATTTATTTTTTTCGAGAACAGCAAAGCTCATGCTTTGCTGTTCTTTTTTAGGTATTTCTTTGATTGGTAATACTCAAATCAAATGGGAAAATTATTTAATTGATGCCATCACTCAGAAGCCAATTGTAGGGCTTGAGGTAAGTGATTTCAGAGGCAATACGGCGGTGACCAATAAAGAGGGTTACTTTAAGTTAGTAGGTGACGGTTTGGGGTTGAAATTTTCTGATTTAGGTTATTTCATGTATTGTCCGAATTGTGTTCCGACTGCTGATTCAACAAATATAAATTGGAAAAATTGGTATGTTTATCCGGCTGGATTTTATACACTTAAGGCCATTCAAATTGGTCAAAATGAAAATGTTCGCTCTGAGTTGCAAACCACTTCCACTTCGAAAGTAATTCTTGGAAATGAGGGGCGATTCTCTTTCGACGGGGCTTCGTTGCAATCTGCATTTAATTCCATTGCGGGTGTGCAATATGACACTCGAGGTTATGGTGGAAGTTCTCGAATAAGCATTCGGGGATCCTTTATTCGATCTCCATTTGCGGTAAGAAATGTGAAAATGTATCTTGATGGAATTACATTAACAAATCCCGATGGGCAATCTCCAATAGAGATGCTTGATTTATCTTTTTTAAGCCAAATGGAAGTGACAAAAGGTCCAGCGGGCCCTCAATTTGGGAGTGGACACGGTGGAGTCATTCAACTTGCATTACCTGCTATTTCTAGAAATTACATTCAAGTTACATCGGGTGGAGATGTTGGAGATTTTGGTTATCGAAAAGGATACATAAACGCGCAAGGTTCGTATGAAAAATTGAGTTATGGATTTTCGGTGAATTCGCAGACAACCGGAGGATACCGACAGCAGGAATGGAATTACAGAGAGAATATTCTCGGATATTTGAATTGGAGGGGTAAAGCGAATCATAAGTTTATTTTTCTGCATTACAGGGGCGGTTGGGGATTGCCCGGAGCACTCACTGATTCGCAAGTAAATGCCAATCCAACACAGGCCGTTCCTTTTGCCATTGAAAACAATACCTCTGTGTACAAGTGGAGAGATATGATCGGATACACACTGAATAAAAAATGGAAAAATCAATCCATTCAGTTTTCAGCCAATGCATACAGTTCCGACAAATGGAATGCCTACGGAACGAATGCGAATACTTCGGGAGATAAGAATGAAATGTCCTATGGTGGGGGGATGCGATTTATTCATGCTCTCATTTTTGATCTTGGAAAAAATATTTCATTGCAAAATCAAATTGGAGCTGAGTCGCAATTTGAGTATCTAGACTTCTACGAAAATACGCTGAGCAATGGAGTTTCTGGAGAAACGAAATTTGTGTTTGAGAGTTATGCTCTGAATTGGAACGTTTTTAATCAATTGTCATTGATGAAAAAGGACCAATGGTATGTTCATGGAGCAATAGGAACAAATGCGACACCAACAGTTTTAAGTGGTACGAATTTTATTGCCGATCCGCCTTTTCAAGATCTTGATTCAAGGACAAACTACGAATTGAAAATTTATCCCCGCCTCGGTGCAGCATATCAATTGAACAAACATTTTTTTGCTACAGGGAATTGGACCAAAGGGAATAGTGCACCCAGTCTTTTTGAACAGTTCGATTACAATACCAACTCCATCAATGCTCTTGCAAGCGAGTACAGTAATAGTGTTGAAATGGGTTTGAAAGGAAGTTGGCAAGATTTTCAATTCACCACTGCAGTGTATTCGCAAGAGGTCTCCAATGCAATTGCTGTGGCAGATACGGTTATTGACGGTTTACCAAGGAGTTTTGTTAACTCCAATGGGTGGAACCAACGTGGTCTTGAGTGGCAAGCGAATTACGCCTATCAAACGGAACATTTGGGGCTGAATATATGGACCAATGGGACATGGATGGCCTTTGAATACGCCACAGTTGCACAAGGAAAAAGACTTCCCGGAGTGCCGCTGTGTCAGCTCAATAACGGTTTGTCTGTAGATTGGATTTTTGACAGATATGCGGCGAAAACGGGTTTTCAATTGGTTCATCAATGGTCAGATAAAACACCATTGAACAATCAGAATACGCAGTGGGCAGCCGCAAGGAATGTAGTTAATCTCGACTGGTTTTTGAATTTGCCGGTATATCGAAAGACCCATGAGTCAGAGGGACTGGGTGAAATCGTTCACAGAAGACTAATGGGGTCCATTGGAATTCACCTCGGTTCAAATAATTTAACCAATACGGTTTACACCTCGTTTTATCAAGTGAACGGGTTTGGTGGTAGATATTTCAATCCTATGCCATTTCGGAATTATTATGTAGGACTCGCAATTCACTTCATGTTGTAAATTTACATTATGAAAGGGCGAGGAGTTTTTTATTTTTTTATATTTCTATTCAGTTGGTCTTGTCAGCAGGCGTCTATCAATAGTGTGTCCATTTCTTTTGATGAGCCCTATGTTTGGGAAAGAGGCGAGAGTAAGATCTTGGTTTTAGAAGTAACTGAAAATTCGGAGCCCTGCGAATTGATATTGGATGTGCGTTATGCATTGCCTTTAATGGGCTTTGAAAAAATTCAGTTGCATATTGTAGAGACGCAGCCAACAGGAGTAACCATACCCAGAGACGTAACCATTGAGTTAAAAGACAAAGACGGTGGTCTGTTGGGTGATGCAAGTGGCGATTTGGTTGATGTTGAGCGGATTTTGGATTCGAACAAGCAGTATCTCAGGCATGGGAAATATACCTATACCATAACGCATAATATGCCAACAGATATTTTGGGAGGTGTAATGGAATTGCGCATCCGAACCATGAAGAAAAAGGAGAGTAAGTCATGAGAGATTTTTCTACGTTTTCTTTTCATACGTTGGGTTGCAAGTTGAACTTTTCCGAGTCGAGCACATTGGCCAAAGATTTTATTTCCAATGGGTATGGAAGAGTAGAATTGGAAGACGGACCGGATGTTTTGGTGTTGAATACGTGTAGTGTAACAGATGAGGCAGATCAGAAATGCAGGTATGTGGTACGAAAGGCCAAGCGCGCAAATCCGAATGTATTTATTGCGGTTATTGGGTGTTATGCCCAATTGAAGCCAGAAGAAATAGCTGCTATTGAAGGGGTCAATGTGGTCTTGGGTGCCAATGAGAAATTCAATCTTTTAAAGTTTATTCAAGAGTCAGAATCGGAGCAAGTGACCGTTTCGGCAGGAGAGATTAAAGATGTTAAAGAGTTTATTCCATCTTTTTCATCGGGGGATCGAACACGAACATTTCTTAAAGTGCAAGACGGATGCAATTACTTTTGTTCCTTTTGCACCATTCCATTGGCAAGGGGTAGGAGTAGAAGTGCGAACATTACAGCAACCATGATGGAGGCCCAAAAAGCAATAGATGCGGGTGCGAAAGAAATTGTTTTGACGGGAGTAAATATTGGAGATTTCGGTACAGCCCATGGGGAGAGTTTTTATGAATTGATTCAAAAATTAGATGAGTTGGAAGGCGTGTTTCGATATCGTATTTCCAGTATTGAACCCAATTTGTTGACAGATGAAATCATTTCATTTGTTTCGAAATCGAAGCGTTTTATGCCTCATTTCCATGTTCCATTGCAAAGTGGAAGTGACACTGTGTTAAAGGAAATGCGCAGAAGATATAGAACTGATTTGTATCGGGCTCGTATGAATAAGATTCGTGAAGTCATGCCTCATGCTGCAATTGGAATTGATGTGATTGTTGGGTTTCCCGGCGAGACAGATGCCTTGTTTATGGAGACCGTTGAATTTTTGAAGGAAATTGACTTTACTTATTTGCATGTCTTCACATACAGTGAGCGGGCAAACACGACTGCTGTTCGAAAAGATCAGGTGGTACCTATGGAAGTGCGGAATGAGAGAAACAAAACGTTGCGCTTATTAAGCGCAAAAAAACGCGAGGCTTTCGACTCGCGTTTTAAAGGCATGTACATGCCTGTTTTGTGGGAGAACATCGACGAAGAAAACAACATCTCAGGCTTCACTCCGAATTACATTAAAGTAAGAAGAAAAGCAGATGAGGTACTATCCAATCAAATCTCCGAAGTGCAATTATAATTTTCTAAACCAGGTCACGTAAGGAATGGGGTATGTGCCTCCGTCTACGTTAGCGCCTGCAACACAAAACTGCACCGCTTTTCCCTCTCCTTGCTCTAAACGCAAGCCAGGCATGAAAACGAAGAAGGGAGATACACTACTTTTTTCTTGGACAAGGTCGTATGAAATGCCTTGATTTGTGCCCGGAATGGGTTCATAAAGATAACTAGTCGTTGTATTGTCTATATGCATCAAGCCAAACATGGAATCGAAAATAAAAGAAGCTTTGTCGCTGATTCGAATATGGGCACCAACCGAACCAATTAATCCCTTCGTTGCTTTCCTTCTAGCAGTAGGCATGGTGTCATAAAATTTTCCAGAATTGACCTCGTAAAGATCATACATCCATGTATTTGGGTTGGTAGTATATGTGTATTTACCAGGTAAATCTTTCGTTTGATTGAAATCAAAAATGCCGTATCCACCCGCAAGTGTTATGTTTTTATCGCGGTTTCCAATTGTAACATTAGCAAAAGAGAGGGAAAGATATGCACTCAAATCAAAATACCCCAGACTTCCTGCAATCTCTCCGACAGAGAAATTCAATTTCGGATTCTTTGTTTGAAAAGAGTATTTCGCGGCCACTGCAAGCGGACTTCCAATCCAACTCGACATGACCCCAATGTTGAAATTGTCGGCAACGGCCACGTGAAATTCTGGACCCCATAAATTCAACATATAATAGTTGTCTTTTTTCTTAATGGGCAAAGCGTTTGTTGTAAATGTATAACGTGTACTGAAGGAAGTAGATTTCACCTTTTCTGAATTGAGAACGGTAAAGTCTTCCTCATCATAAGCTGTGATGGATTTAATCTCCGATTTTTGGACGTAGATTTTCCCTACACTATTGGTTTCAATAAGCATCTCTCTTCCATCGTCTGAAAGTATGCGGCCAATGTATTCATTGCCGTTATTCAATTTAATAACGCGCATCGACTCGGTTGGCTGTGCGCTTGCTACCGCATGAAGAATGATACCAAGTATCAAAATTGAAAATATTTTTTTCATAGCTACAAATTTTGGCGTGAAGTTAATTGAAATTTATTTACAGAAAAGCCATTCGGATGAGACAAGTATTTTACAGTTTTCTGAACCAAGTTACATAGGGGAATGGAAATACATTCCCGTCGAATGAAGCTCCTGCCATGCAAAATTGAACGGCTTTGCCCTCACCTTGTTCTAGACGCAATCCGGGCATAAAAAGAAAAAACTGGGTGGTGTAAGTAGAAGGTGCGCCAAAAACAGTTGACTCTCTTTTTGTTTGACCAAACATAGAATCAAAAATGAAACTTGATTTATCACTGATGCGAACGTGTGCGCCAATAGACCCCATTGGTCCATGACTGGGGTTCCCAAATCCAATATTCGGATTCGAAGCCAAATATCCACCTGCAAAAGTGATGTTTTTATCGCGATCACCCAATGTAATGTTGGCGAAGGAGAGTGACAATACCATTTCAGGAGCAATGTATCCGCCCGAACCTATAATTTCTCCTACAGAAAAATTGACATTGGGGTTTTTGGTAGGAATACTATATTTAGCTGCAAGTGCAATTGGACTTGCAAACCAGGTAGACATGACTCCAATATTGAAATTGTCAGCTATGGTCATATGGAATTCTGGCCCCCATAGATTAATCATGTAATAGCTATCTTTTTTCTTCAATGGAAGGGCATTGGTAGTGAAGGTGTAGCGTGTGCTAAAAGTGGTAGATTTTACAACTTCATTATTCAATACTGTAAATTCTGTGGGGTCGTATGCAGAGATGGATTGAACATCTTTTTTCAATAAATAGATCTTTCCAACATTATTCGTTTCTATTAATATTTCACGGCCATCATCAGAAATGATTTTTCCAATATATTCGTTGCCATTGGTCAATTTGATGACTTTAGTATCTGAATCGGGCTGCGCAAGGCAATCAAGCGATACACTTACAATACATAGAAAAGTGAGTAAAAGTGATTTCATGTGCAATGATTTTTGGTAAAGTTATAATAATCATGGCGTATGTGATTTCTTAGATAGAATTCGAAATTCCAAGAATGGCTATTTCCTTTGATGCCGTATGTAATTTGCTCGGAGGTCCGTATGGAGTTTTATTTAAATCAATAATATAGATCTTCCCGTTTCCTTTGTGGCGTAAAACATCGAGTTCACAGAACTGAGCGCCCATGGCTCCGGCAAAGGCAATACATTGAGTTTGCTCTTCCTGTGTTAGAATGTCATCTGTTTCATGAAGAGTCGCAGCATGCATGTCATTGGTGAATCTTTTCTCGGTGGACTTGAATTTCAAGTATACCAGCGGTATTTGACCAAAAACCACGGGTACACGTATATCTTCGAATTGACCGTCCTCAGTTTCATTGTCTACGACAATTTGATAAACACTGTCCGGTTTTATGGCTGTTGGGGGAATAGGACAAGCAATGGTTTTACCGTCATGCAGAGCGTTGACTTCACTTTTTTCAACTGCAAGTCCGTTGAATTGAGTTGGATCAACATGGAAATCATAACCTAAAATTTTCTTGTGAATTTCATTGACTTTCGATTTTGAGATGTCTGAACAATGCAGATTTGTGATTTCAAAATTGGGGTATACTTTTTTTAACTCACTGGGGTCACCGTAGGTCTCATCTTCGAAATAAAAAACGCGTGTTGGTTTT
>Ga0194116_10006892_pt1 | contig 11928 bp, 11 predicted proteins | sample TA2MahsurfametaG_4_FD_148617 | JGI IMG/M metagenome (GOLD analysis project Ga0194116, IMG submission 148617) | Freshwater microbial communities from Lake Tanganyika, Tanzania - TA2015008 Mahale S9 surface | ecosystem: Environmental > Aquatic > Freshwater > Lake | place: Tanzania: Lake... | reverse complement strand
TCAAAGCTCCTCGGCCTCGGGGCCGAGCGGCTCGCTGCCTTGCGTGCGGCCAAGGTCATTTGAGCGCCGCTTTGTGAACGAATCTCTTCAGGCCAACTACGCGCGCGGAGGCTTCGGCAAAAGTCTCGCCCCCGGACAACGACCGGCGCTGCTAGTGATAGATTTCGTCCGTGCTTACCTTGTCAAAGATTCGCCGCTCTACGCGGGTGTGGAGCAGACTCGCGCCGATTGTGAAACGCTGCTGCGCGCCGCGCGAGCGGCGGCGATTCCGATCGTGCACACCAACGTGGTGTATCAACCGGGGGGGCGTGACGGCGGCGTGTTCTTTCGTAAGGTCCCCGCTCTGCGCTGTTTCGAAGCCGGCGCGCATCCCGAGCTCGCAGCGTTTGCCGAGGGCCTCGAACCGCTGCCGGGCGAAACCGTGATTTCCAAGCAGTACGCGAGCGCATTCTTTGCAACCTCACTCGCCTCAACTCTGACCGCACTCGGCGTTGATACCCTGCTCATCTCGGGACTCTCGACGAGTGGCTGCGTCCGTGCGAGCGCCGTCGATTGTTGTCAGCATGGCTTCGTGCCGGTCGTGGTGCACGAGGCCGTGGGTGATCGCGCCAGCGGACCGCATGAGGCCAACTTGTTCGATTTGCAGGCCAAGTATGCCGAGGTCGTCCATCTCGCCGACGTGCTCCTCTATCTCAAAGATTTACCCAGTCGGAAGTAACCATGCCCTCCATCGGACCGATTTCCTGCGTCACCATTGCTGCGCCCGACCTGCAGTACATGATCGATACCTATCACCTTTACCTCGGCTACGAACTCGTTAATCACGGTCGCCTGAGCGCCGCACAGGCAGAGCTCTGGGGCTTGCCCGGGCTGACCGGCCGCCGCTATGCACTCATGTTGCCCAAGGGTGAAGGCAATGCCTTCATCCGTTTCATCGACAGTAAGCCCGCACCCGATTATGGCGCTTTCAAACATATGGGCTGGAATGCCGCTGAACTCATGGTGCAAGACACCGACGGTATCGCGGCCCGGCTCGCGCGCTCGCCGTTCACAATAATCGGGCCGCCGGCTGACCTTTCTTTTTCGGATAAGATCCGCGCGATGCAGGTGCTCGGCCCCGCCAAGGAGTCGATCTATCTCACCTCTTTTAAAGAAAAGCTGCCTGAGTTCGATACGCCCGATGCCAAGCACTATGTTGATCGCGTGTTCATCGTCATCCTGGGCGGCGAATCGGTCGAATTGATCAACGACTTCTACGGCAAGCATTTCGATGTGGCGAAGGCGCCGGTGATTCCTGCCGTGATTTCCGTGCTCTCCAATGCGCAGGGACTGCCGACGGATAGCAAGCACGATCTGGCAGCACTCGCCCTGCGGGGACAGAGCTACATCGAGGCGGACAAAATGCCGCCTGCGACGCTGCCGCGCACGACTCGTGACGGTGAATTGCCGCCGGCGATCTCGATGGTGTCGTTCATAGTCGATCAGCTGCCGTGCGGGCTCAGTTGGCGCGCGCCGCCGCGCACGCTCGCGCTGGCGCCCTATCATGGTCGACGCGCCGCGGTGTGCATGGGTGCAGCCGGCGAGCTGATCGAGCTCATCGAGGGCGGATCGTGAAAGCGCCGCCGCAGGTCGCCAAGGGCCATCGGCCGCAGGTCTTCGATGACCCTGCCGTCGATCAGCTCTACGCGGCCTACGTCACGCTCGCCACCGAACTCTCGGTGGCCTTTGATCGCATCGCGGTGCTTGAACGTACTCTTGAACAGCATGCCGGTGTGTCGCGCGCAATGATCGAACAGGCCGCGCTCGCTGAGCAGGAAAGCCCGGAGCGCGCCGCTAGGCGTGCGGAGCTTGCCGCGCGCCTGGTGCGACCGTTTCGCGATTTTCGTGAGGCGCATATTGCGGCCGCAAGCGCAGCGGACGCAGAGCACAATCAAAGCGCCGGGCGCGATGCCGCGTCACCGAGCCCCAGCCCTTAACCGCCTTTTGGACGCTGCGCACCACGTTCGCGGGCGCCGATCCGCGCAGTCGGTAGGATCGAACAGACCGCATTCTGGACCAGCGCTTCGGGGAACTCGCGATGCCGGCGTTCAAGGCTCATGCCATGCAACCCTCTACCCTGCTCGACGAGCAGGCTCGCCAGGACTTCGTCGGCGCTTTACGCGCCCATCTGTCCGGTCGGCTGATGCCGGGCGCCTACAAGGTCTACGAATCACGCGTCGAACCGGCGTTTCGCGCGCGACTGGGGCGCGCGCCTATCGATCAGGACGAGATCCGCAAGCCCATGATGCAAGACTCGTTCTACCAGTTCTGGAGTGCGATGCAGCGGCGCAGTCAGGAACTTCTTTGGGAGTCGGTGATCGACCCCACCGAGCGCGAACTGCCGGAGTTGCTGAAGCGTTCCAAGCGTCTTCGCGCAAAAAAAGTTGGTAGGTCGAGCAAAGGCCGCCGCCGTGGCACGCTACGCCTCAACCCCGCACTCGAAATTCCGCGTTATCACCGCGCGGCCGACATCCACCTGCAACCCGGCGGTTACCACACCGACTTCACGACAGACGATGTCTGCGCAGGGGTGATCTACGACAAGGGTATCAACCTCTACATGGGCGGAGCGCTCGGGCCGGAGAACAACCTAATGGGCGATACGCTGCTCGCGTACCTCCGCGAGAAGCACCCCGAACGCCAGCCCAAGCGCATTCTCGATATCGGCTGCGCCATTGGTAACAGCACCGTGGTTTGGGCGCGGGCGTTTCCGCAAGCTCGCGTGCACGGAATCGATGTCGGTGCGCCGGTGCTGCGCTACGCGCACGCGCGCGCCGTGGCGCTCGGTGTGGCGATCGACTTCAGTCAACAAAATGCCGAGGCCACCGACTTCGCCGATGGCAGCCTCGATCTCATCGTCTCGCATATCGTGCTACACGAAACCTCGAAGTCCGCCTTACCGCGGATTCTCGGCGAATGCCGCCGCCTGCTCGCGCCCGGGGGCCTCATGCTGCATCTCGAGATTCCGCGCGGTCGAACGGTCATCGAGAAGTTCATGCACAACTGGGAGAGCTACAATAACAACGAGACCTTCGCCCGCTACATGACGGGGATCGACCTGCAGGCGGAAGCCATGAAAGGCGGTTTTCTGGCGGCTGATGTACTGGTCGATGAATTCATTCCTAAACTCGATGTTGCGCAGATGAATTACACCGAGCATTTTTTCTGGAAGATTCTCGCGGCGCATCGTTGAGGTCCGATGCCTAAACCCAAGAAACAGTCGACGCGCTCCGCGCCTGCCGTGGCCGAAGCCGCACGCCGTCGGGCGTCCTCACCCGCGCCAGCGCTGGTGCGCCTCGCGCGGGTCGCCAAGGGGAAAAAGCCGCAGTATTTCAGTGATCCGGCCATCGACAAGCTTTTATGGATGACCTTGACGCTGATGGAAGAGTTGTCGGTGACCCGCGATCGGCTCGACACTGTCGAGCGTTTGCTCGCGGCAAAGCAAGTGCTGCGCAGAGCGGAGGTTGAAGGTTGGCAACCTGACGCCAAGGCCGCTGCCGAGCGAGTGGCGGCACGCGGTCGCTACGTCGATCGCATGATGCGTGCGATGCATGCCGAGCTCGAGGAAATCGCTGGGCGCGGCATGCCGAAATCCGAAGAAGAAGTCGTGGCCGCGGTCGAGTCTTAATCGCCAACCTTGATCTGATAAAACACTCTCGGGGAGAAACAAGGAGCAAATTAAAAAAATATTATCGGGTACCGCTACCGGCGATCCTTGCGTTGCTCATCGCCTACTTCTGGCAGGGCATTTGACATTTCATCATGCACCAGATGCCGCACGACTGTATTCCAGATCGCGTTCTGTTGGTTGCGTATCATTGCGGTGGTCGGCGTCGCCATATCCTGGCTGGGCAAAAAAATCCGAGAATTTGGCAACGCTGCTCGTTTTTGCGGGCGGCCGCCATATTTGGTTGTCATGGGTCGAGTTCAGCTTCGTGTGGGTGGCGCGCGATCGACAGCTCGTACCGGCTGCCTGGGGTACCAAAGAAACACTGCCCGAACATTGTGTTTCACTGCTCGCGGTCAGCGTGATGTTCGCAATCCCGTTGCTGCTTTTCCTCAACCGCAAGACGTGGTGTAGCGCCTTCATGTCGTTGCATCGCTGGCTTGGCCTGAGGGTGTGCGAACGTTCTTGGGCGCAATCGCACGACTTCGCCTCACTAGTCTGGGCAGAAACGATCGAAGTCACCCGGTTCTTCGACGTTTATCTTTCGACAATCTATCACCCCAATATTTTTCACCGGTTACTGGGTGACCTATACCCCATGCATCGGCTGCGGGGTCTGGGCGATTTTTTCTCGCGCAGCGCCTGTGGTCGTTCCAGCGCACGGCCCCGGCCCTACGTTACGCCATGCCGAACACAGTTACTGCCTGTAGCGTCAACGAGATCCTCGAGAGTGAGATCATCACGACGAACTTTGGGTAAAGCCGCAGCGATACGCTGTGACGCGTTGTTTAGTGACGGCGCCGTTGATACTGACGATCGCCCGCGCGCTCCCAACCCTGCTTGGCGTGTCATCGATCGAGACGCGCCCCGCTGATCCCGGCGCACACTTCAAATCGCTGTGACGGCTGCGATTTAAAAGCGTCCGCGGTTAACGGGTCCTTAGGGTCCAAAGACGCGCGAGCCGCTTCAGGGTCTCATCGCCCTGCACGCCGGCGAGTGTCGTCACAGCCGCCTCTTTCTTGCCCGCCTTGATCTGAGAGATGCCGAGATTCAGCTTGGCCTCTTCGGGATTACGCGCATTGCCTTTGGCCAGTCCGCGCTCGAAGGCGGCCACTGCCTTGTCGTAATCGCCATAGCTCATGAAAGCGGTGGCGATGCGCACATCCACTTCGCCGTTCTTCTTGCCAGCCGCTTCGCCGTCTTGCTTGAGCAGCGTCGGCTTGTCGGCGGCAGCCTGCGCCTTGGCGGTGCCGAGCAGACGGTTAGCAAGCTCTTGCGTCGACTTGTTAGCGTACAGTCCCTTCGACTGGCCCTCCTCGATGATCGCCTGTGCCTCGCCCGGAAGGCCCTTTTCGATGGCGAGCTGCGCCATCTCAGTGAACTCTTCACCCCGGGTCATGCCACCCATCTCCCGCGAGACACGAAATATGTTGAGCGTGTTGGCGTCGGTGCTGGCACGGAACAACAGCAGACTCAGATTGGGCCAGGTCTCTTTCTTCGGCGAATACTGTGCCTGCTTTTCGAGAGCGCGAAGGGTGCACGCATCGTCTTCCTGCTTGATGCACGAACTCGTGTAGAGCTGCAGGACCATATCGGGAGGCGTCTGTGCACGACCCTCGGTGGCTGCGACGTACTCGGCTGCCATTTTTTCGGCAGCCTTGAAATCGTTTTGCAGGTAGTACGACTGTATGGTCAGCAGGTATACCGCTTCATCCGTGCTGCCATCGACAATCAATCGACGACCATATTCGACGGCCTTGGTATAACTTTTGACCTGATAGGACATCTGTAGCAAGCCCTTGCGCAGCGTCGCCGAGCGAGCGGGGTCTGAGAACTCGGTGTCGGTGACTTTCGACCAAGCCTCAATCGCGAGAGGCGTGTCGCCAGCGCGAAGCGCACAAAATCCGAGGATGTCGTTGCTGACGTAGTCGTCGTACGGGGTGCGGTTCGGGAACGTTCCGACTTCCTTGATCCTCGCCACGCACTCTGCCCACTGCTCCTTTTTACTTGCCTCCTGAGCGGCCATCAACGGCTTGAGGATGGCGCGACTGACGGTGGGCGGCTTGGCGGCTCCCTTTTGATCGGCCTTCTGCTCCGCCTTTTGAGCGGCGGCTACGGACGGCAGCATTGCTGCGACCAGCAGCGAAACGATACAAGTAGCAATACGCATGTCTTTAGCCCCCACGAAACTCGATCACAGCCGATGAGTTTCGGTCTATGCTTGAGCGTCGCAACCTTACTGGGCGCGCAGACTCCAAAGTTTAGCGACACGCCGGGTGTCAGCGTCACCCTTTACGGCGCGAAACGCCTTGCTTGCTTCCGATTTGTTGCCAGCCCTGAGCTGTGCGATGCCGAGTGCCATTTGTGCTTCGGCCGGGTCAGTCACGTTGCCCTTGGCGATTCCGCGCTGAATGGCGGTCACCGCCGCCGCGTACTGCCCGTAACTCATGTAGGCCTGACCGACACGCAAATCGACGTCCCCGCTGTTACCGGCCGCAGCCTCTTTGTCAGCCTTCGCGAGACCGACTCGATCCGCGGCGGCACGCTCCTTGGCGGTCGCCAACAGTCGCGTGTTACGGTCAATGTCGCGCTTATCGGTGAACGCCTTACGTGCAAAACCGGCCTCCAATGCTGATTGCGCCTCGCCCGGCAGATCGTTCTCTAACGCCCGTTGCGCCATCTCGGTATAGTCGTCGCCGGCGCGCATCGCGCCGACCTCGGTGGCCAAGCGGTATGCATTGAAGGCCGCAACATCGTTACGAGTCGCGAACAGCGACTGCATTAGGTTCGCCCAGCCCGCGGGGTCCGGATAGTAGGTGACGAGTTTTTCGAAACCCGCAGCGGTGCAGGCCTCGTCCCTGAGGCGCATGCACGAGGTCACGTAGATTTGGATGGCGTTTTCTTTGGGACGCTGGCCGCGCTTCTCTATATCGCGGATCCAGCTTCCCGTGAATTCGCGCGCGTTCTTAAAGTCGTTCTGCTGGTAATAGGACTGCGCGACCACGAGGAAGGTGTCGGCGTCCGCGTAACCGCTCTTGATGGCGCCACGTCCGATCTCGACAGTCTTGGCATAGTTGCGCGCGTTGAAGAACACCTTGGCGAGATCTCGCGTACGCTGCGCCACCTTGTCGGCGGCGAACGGCGAGCCCAGATTGGTCTGCATTGCCGAGGTCGCCGTGGCGACATCGTTAGAGCTCAACGCGCAAAACGCCGTGAGTTCGTTGATGATGTAGGAATCATAGGCCGTCTTGCCCGCCGTGCTGTCCGCCGTGCGCAGGTTCGACAGGCACTCGGCCCATTTCTTTCCCTTGCTGGCGTTCTGTGCGGCCTGCAGCGTTTTAGCAAGTGCGGGGCTGACCTTCTCAGCCATTGCGGTGGATGAAAACTGCATCGTTGCAACGGCAGCAACCAGCACGCCGAATAACATAGACTTCGTCATCTTCTTCCTCTTCTTCCTCGCTACGGGGAAGCCCAGCTTGGATACCACAAACAAATTCGCCGCAACCCGCAGAGGCGGCGGCGACATAATAATTTCTGGGTGCTCAATCGTGTCTTATGGATAACACTGCAATCGCGCGATAGCTCGTCAATCTGCAAACTCCGATACATTGACGAAACCGATTTTTTTCATGCGATTTCGCTGTGCACTTTGGCCACCACGTCGTATTTTGCACGTTTATCAGGGCGCAGATGTAACTCAGACTGTGGGTCTTTCTGACCCTCGACGCGAAAGTATTTCTCCAGCGCCTCGGGGCTCTGTACCGGTGTTCCATTCCAGACGACGGTACCATCGAAATCGATTTCGATGTCGATGACTTCCGGCGGAACCGGCGGTGGTGGAGCGTTATTCGGCCGCGGCATATCGAGTTTAACGGCGTGGGTCATCACCGGAATGGTGATGATGAACATAATGAGCAACACCAGCATGACGTCGATCAGCGGCGTCGTGTTGATATCACACATTGAATCCCCTTCATCGCCGCCGCTTAAATTCATTCCCATCGAAACGTACTCCGAGAGAGGTCAGCGTGAGCCGCGGATGCCGCGGTCGGGTTCAGTGATGAACCCCACTTTGACAACGCCGCCACGCTGAATCGAGTAGATGACCTTGCCAATATCCTCAAACCGCGTGTTGGAGTCGCCGCGGATGTGGATGTCAGGCTGCGGATCTTTAATGGCTTCGAGCTTGATCATCTCGATTAGCTGGTCGCGGTTGGCAACTTGCTCATTGTTCCAATAAATATTACCCAAAGAATCGACTGCCACCGTGATGTTCTCAGGTTTGGTTTGGGTGGCGATGTTCGCGGCCTTTGGTAGCGAGACCTTCACCGTCTTATTAATGACCGGAATGGTGATCAGAAAGATGATTAACAGCACCAACATAACGTCCACTAATGGTGTGGTGTTGATGGTCGAATTCAGCTCGTCATCACCGCTACTGGATCCAACGCTCATCGCCATGAGTCTTAGCCTCTTTTGGTTCCGGATCTCGGGATCGACCGAGCAAAACCCGATCGATCCCGCCCAGAAGAACCTTGAGTCGATCGGATTACTTCTTCCCGGCTGCAGCAGGCGCGGCAGCAGAGGCCGGAGCGGGCACCGCGACGCGAGCACCACTCACGAGGAACGCGTGCAGGTCAGAGATGTAACTTCCTAGCTCTTCCTGCACCTCCTTATTTCGACGGATAAGCCAGTTGTACCCCATGACCGCCGGCACGGCGACCGCGAGACCGATGGCCGTCATGATCAGTGCCTCACCTACCGGGCCCGCGACCTTGTCGATCGAGGCCTGACCAGACACGCCGATCGCGACAAGCGCATGGTAGATACCCCACACCGTGCCAAACAGACCAACGAATGGCGCCGTCGAGCCGACTGTCGCGAGCCACGGTAAACCACCGGTCAGCGACATGTTTACACCCTGAACAGAGCGCTGTAAGGACATCATCACCCACTCGTGGAGCGCCATACGCTCGGAAAGACGGCCTTCGTGGTGCTGAGACGCGCGCAGACCATCCTCAGCAACCTGACGATAGACATCGTCCTTGGGTAGACGGTCGATCGCTTCGCGAATCGAACCGGCGCTCCAGAACTTTTGCTCGGCGAGCTTAGCGGACGCCATAAGCTTCCGCTGATCGAGCAACTTCATGAGGATGACGTACCAAGAGGTCAACGACATGATCACCATGATGATCAGCGTGCCCTTGGCGACGAAATCGCCTTGTTCCCAGAGGGCCCCAAGGCCATACGGGTTCTCGACGACAGCAGTGGTGGCTTCAGTGTTTTCCATGTTTTCCTCAGCGAATAAAACGCTTACTTGATCTCAAACTTCACGCGAAACGAAACGCAGGAATCATCCTGGGGCTGACCGCCCGCCGTGCCAGGCTGATAACGCCCCGCGCGTGCAAGCTTGACCCCACCCTCGTCCAATCTTTCGAAACCCGACGACGTGACGACGGTCGGGTTGCCGATGATCTTGCCTTTGGCATCCACGCAGACTTTAATGGTGACCGTGCCCTGCTCCTCTGCGCGCTTGGACGCAGCCGGGTAATAGTCTTCGCTTGAGGGCATTCGACCAATCTTCGCAGGCGAGCGCACAACTGCGACGGGCGCGGGCGGGGGCGGCACCGGTTTGTCTGTTACGTTGCTGATGGCGGTCGTGCTCACCTCCATCGGAATGTCGATCACCACATCAGGCGGGGGCACTTGTACCGGTGGGCGCTCGATCTGCGGCGGCGGCGGCGGCGGCGGCTTGTCCTCGGGCTTGATCTCTTCAATCAGGTCGGTGATGAGTGGCGGGGCAACGACCTCGACCACTTTCCGGGCGAGACCGCTAACTAAGGCGTACCCCAAGACTATGTGTAGTCCGACAATCAGCCCGAAAATAGCCATCCGGCGTGACTGGTTCTGTTGTACGTAGGTCGCCATGTGCTCTCGCGGCAGATCAACAGCCAATGCGGCGATGGGGCCGGAAAACTAACCGGGAATCCGCTCGCGCGCAACCTTCTCCCTGCGATTCGTGGCACGCTCGACGCGCCACACTGCAAGGGCCCAACACTCGATCGGACGTGTATTCATTGCCCTTGGGGACATCGAACCACCGCACCAGCGGAGTGTGCCCGGAGAATGTGCCAATCCTTGAGCGACCGCGTTCAACCGAGAAGGCGAGCGTGGCGTCCGTCGTCCGTTGCCAATTCCCCGATCTCCCGCAACTGTAACCGCGCTCGATGATGCTGACAACCACCCTATTCCGGATTGCAATCTTAAGGAGTCATCGGTGTCATCAAAACGTCACGGCATTCAATCTGTCACCGCTCCTTGCGAGGCGCTGCTGACTGAGCCCGCAAACTTTGCGAGCACACCCCGAGTTGCATAGGGTTTGGGCGCTTTCCAGGCTGTTTTGCGACGTCGCAACTCGACGGCTGACACCTCGATATCGATGCGACGGGTTCCCGCGTCGATGGTGATTTGATCGCCATTACGAATCAGCGCGATCGGCCCGCCGTTCATGGCCTCGGGCGAAATGTGGCCAACCACGAAGCCATGGCTGCCGCCCGAAAAACGGCCGTCGGTAATCAGCGCCACTTTGTCGCCAAGGCCGAGACCCATGATCGCGCCAGTCGGGCTTAACATTTCGCGCATTCCCGGTCCACCGCGCGGTCCCTCGTAACGAATGACGACAATATCGCCCGCCCGCACCTTGCCGGCGAGAATCGCCGTGGTGGCTTGCTCTTCGCCGTCGAACACTCGCGCCGGCCCCGAGAACGACAAGCCCTCTTTGCCGGTTATTTTGGCGACCGCCCCTTCGGGCGCCACCGAACCGTACATCACCACGAGATGACTGTCTTTTTTGATGGGCGCATCGAAGTCGTAGATAATTTTTTGACCCCGCGGATAATCCCGCACATTCTCAAGATTTTCCGCGAGTGTTTGACCGGTGACGGTCAAGCAATCACCGTGCAACAAGCCGCGATCGAGCAAGCGTCTCATTAACGGCTGAATACCGCCGATCGCGATCAATTCCGACATGGCGTAACGCCCGCTCGGTCGCAAGTCGGCAAGCACGGGCACGCGTTTACCAATGCGCGTGAAATCATCGAGCGTCAGACGTACTCCCGCAGCGTGGGCGATCGCCAGCAAATGCAGCACCGCGTTGGTCGAGCCCCCAACCGCAATGGTCACGGTGATGGCATTTCCGAAGGCCTTACGGGTGAGAATTTTCGATGGCGTGATGCCTGCCTTGACCAGCCTCACGACGGCCTCGCCCGCACGCCAGCAATCGTTTTCCTTGAGCTCGCTCACGGCCTCTTGCGCAGAACTGTCGGGCAAAGAAAGTCCCAGCGCCTCGATCGCTGACGCCATGGTGTTGGCGGTGTACATGCCGCCACAGCTGCCCGGACCCGGGATCGCGGTGCGTTCCACCGCCGCCAGTTCGGCGTCACTGACCTTACCAGCCGCGTGCCCGCCTACCGCTTCGAATACCGAAATGATGTCGCGACGCTGCGCACCGGGCTGGATCGTGCCCCCATAAACAAAGACGGCGGGACGATTGAGCCTGGCAATGGCCATGGCGCATCCCGGCATATTTTTATCACAGCCGCCGATCGCCACAAAGCCATCAAAGCCTTCCGCACCGACTACGGTCTCGATGGAGTCGGCAATGATTTCGCGCGACACCAGCGAGTACCGCATGCCTGGCGAGCCCATCGAGATGCCATCGGACACCGTGATGGTATTAAATAGCACGCCTTTGCCGCCTGCGGCGTTCGCCCCAGCCTCGGCCTGCGCGGCTAGAGTATTGATGTGCATGTTGCAAGGCGTGAGATTGGCCCAGGTCGAGGCAATGCCGATCTGCGGGCGCTGAAAATCGGCATCGGTAAAGCCCACGGCGCGCAGCATGGCGCGTGATGGCGTTTGCTTCACACCATCGACCACCAGTCGTGAATAGCGCCTCGGATCTACCGCACCATCACGTTCTCTTATGTTCTTTGTTTCGTTCGAATTCCTCATCATCATTATTAATTATTACCCACAAAAAATAAGTCAGCTTCCGAAGCGTTCGGCAATCAGCCGATCGGCAAGCCGCAGACACTGCGCCTCGGCGCCCACCGGGCGACCGGGTCGGTCACGAGCATTCCACGCATAAAGGTCGAAATGCGCCCAAGCAGCTGTCGCTGATACAAACCGGCGCAGAAAAAGCGCGCCAAAGATAGCGCCTGCAA
>Ga0194116_10006889_pt1 | contig 11929 bp, 9 predicted proteins | sample TA2MahsurfametaG_4_FD_148617 | JGI IMG/M metagenome (GOLD analysis project Ga0194116, IMG submission 148617) | Freshwater microbial communities from Lake Tanganyika, Tanzania - TA2015008 Mahale S9 surface | ecosystem: Environmental > Aquatic > Freshwater > Lake | place: Tanzania: Lake Tanganyika... | reverse complement strand
CACGCCGAGCGTGGACACGATCACCTCGCGCGCGGGGAAGCTGGCGAGCACGCCGACGGTGATCTTCCAATCGAAGCCGAGGGGGTCGAAGACCGGCTGGATCGCCTTGCCGAAACGGCCCATGTAGGACTGCTCGACGTAGGCGGCCTGGACGCGGGCCTGGACGACCTCGGCCGGCTCCGTCGGGTGCGCGGCGCGGACGCGCTCCGCCACCGCGGAGTCGCGCGGGAAATACGAGAGCGCCCAGACGACGATGGTGATGGCGAAGATCACCGTGCCGGCCTTCGAGACGAATTCGGCGGCGTTCTGCCACATGCGCCAGACGACGTCGCGCGGCTTGGGCAGCTGGTAGCGGGGCAGCTCGAGGACGAACGGCTGGGGCTTCACCTTGAGCACCAGGCGCGTGAGGACGAAGGCCGTGGGGACGGCGAAGACCAGGCCGACGCAATGCATCCCGACCATCACCAGCGACTCCCAGCCGGGGCCATAGGGCGGGCCGATGAAGGCCGCGCACATGAGCGCGTAGACCGGGAAGCGGGCCGAACAGCTCATGAACGGCACGACGAACGCCGTCGCGAGGCGGGCCTTGGGGTCTTCGATCGTGCGCGTCGAGAGGAGGCTCGGGATCGCGCAGGCGAAACCGGAGAGCATCGGCACGAAGCTCTTGCCGTTGAGGCCGCACCAGCTGAAGAGGCGGTCCATGATGAACGCGGCGCGCGCCATGTAGCCGCTGTCCTCGAGGATGCCGATGAACAGGAAGAGGATGAGGATCTGCGGCAGGAAGACCAGGAAGGCCCCGACGCCGCCGATGATGCCGTCGGCGACGAGGCTCTGCAGCATCGGATGAGGATTGAGCGAAGGCGCGACGACCCCCTTGGTCCAGTCGACGCCCAGCTGGATCCAATCCATCGGGAACTTCGCGAGCCAGAAGACCGAGGCGAAGAAGCCGAGCATGATGCCCAGGAAGAGGACCGGGCCGAGGACGCGGTGGAGCAGCAGACGGTCGACGGCGGCGGTGCGTCCGGCCTTGCCGAGGCCCTCGGTCACGACGTCTTCGAGCGCCGTGCGCAGCCAGGCGTAATGGATGAGCGGCTCGGCCGCCATCGGGTTGTAGCCGCAATTACGCACGCGTTCGCGCGCGGCGCGAAGGGGCTTCTCGCGACGCTCGAGCGTCCAGCCGAGCCGCTCGGCCGTGGACACGTTGGTGTCGAAAAGCAGGCGTTGGGCATCGGCGGAGGGGATCGCCTTGCCGGTGTCGGCCGACGCGGCCTGCGCGACGTCGGCGAGCGCCGCGACGATTTCGGCCGGCCAGACGACGCGCCGCAGCGGCGCGCGCCGCGTCAAGGCGGCGGCGAGGCCGCGCCGGACCTCCAGGATGCCCTCACCCTTCCAGGCGGAAGTCAGGATGACCGGCACGCCGCCGAGGCGACGGGAAAGCAGCTCGGTGTCGATGCGCAGTCCCTGTTCCTGGGCGACGTCGGCCTGGTTGAGGACGAGCACGGCCGGCAGGCCGAGCTCGGCGACCTGCGAGGCGAGGAAGAGGTTGCGGATCAGGTTGGTGGCGTCGGCGACGATCAGCACCGCGTCGGGCCGGGGGTCGCCGGCGATGTGGCCCGACAAGACGTCGATGACGACCTGCTCATCGGGCGAGGACGCGGCGAGCGAGTAGAGTCCGGGCAGGTCTACGAGCTCGACCTTCTGGCCGTCGCCGAGGTCGCACGTGCCGGACTTGCGGGCGACCGTGACGCCGGGGTAGTTGCCGACGCGTTGGCGGAGGCCGGTGAGGGCGTTGAAGAGGGTCGACTTGCCGGTGTTGGGATTCCCGACGAGCGCGACCAAGCGGCCTGCATCGGGAGTGCTCACGGCTGGTTGTCGGCCTCGGCGAGGCGGAGACTCACGACCTGCCCGCCGAACTCGATGGCCAGCGGGTCGCCCAACGGCGCCTTCCGGACGAGTTTCAAGACCATCCCCGGGAGCAGACCCAAGGCCATGAGCCGCTGATCCACCCCGCGCTCCGGATTGAGCGAGGCCAGCTTCCCGAATTGACCGGGCAGAAGTTGGGAGAGCGGGGTCACGCTAATTGAGATTGAGTCTCAAAAGTAGGCCTCCGCCCCCCTTTGTCAACGCGGACCCTCGCCCGGATGGGGTTTAGGTTTACGGCGCCCCCTCCCCTGGTTACCTCCTTGCAACCTCCTCGATGCACGAGCCGACCCCAGACGTCGAATCGCCGGCCCGGCATACCGAACACGATCATGGGGGCCTCGGCGGGCATCCCCGGGGGTTGAGCATGCTCTTCTACACCGAGATGTGGGAGCGGTTCTCCTACTACGGGATGCGGGCGCTCCTGCTCCTTTTCATGATCACCCCGCTGGCGATGGGTGGGCTGGGGTTCGACCAGAAGTTCGCGACACAGGTCTACGGGAATTACACCATGGCGAGCTACATGGTGTGCATCCTCGGGGGTTACCTCGCGGACAACTTCATCGGCGCGCGGCGGGCGGTGCTCATCGGCGGACTCATCATCACCGCGGGCCATTACGCCCTGGCGTTCGACTCCGTCCCGATGTTCTTCGCCGGGCTCGTCCTGGTGGCGCTGGGTACCGGCCTGCTCAAGCCGAGCATCAGCACGCTCGTCGGCGGGCTCTACTCGCACGGCGACACGCGACGCGACGCCGGGTTCTCGCTCTTCTACATGGGCATCAACCTCGGCGCCTTCGCCGCGCCGCTGGTCGTCGGCTGGCTCGCCCAGAGCGCGTCCTTCCGCGCGACGCTGAGCTCCTGGGGGCTCGACCCCACGCATAGCTGGCGTTGGGGCTTCGGGGCGGCGGGCGTCGGGATGACGATCGGCATGATCGTCTACCTGCGTCGCCGCCATTGGCTGGCGCACGTCGGCGGAGCGCCCGCGACCGCGACGCCGCGGCCGTGGGGCGGCCTCGCGCTGGTGACGCTCGGCACCGCGGCCCTGCTCGCCGTGATGATCGCCGCTGACACCTACGCCTGGATCAATCTCGTCGTCTATGCGCTGCCGGTCGTCGGCATCGTCTGGTTCGGCGTCGTGCGACGCGACGAAGACAGCCGGCGCATGGCGGCCATCCTCGTCTTCTTCCTGTGCGCGATCCTGTTCTGGGCGGTCTTCGAACAGGCCGGCTCCTCGTTGACGCTCTTCGCGGACGAACTCACGCGCAACGAGCTGCTCGGGTTCGCTTTCCCTTCGTCCTGGTTTCAGTCGGTGAACTCGCTCTTCATCCTCGCGCTGGCCCCGCTGTTCGCCTGGCTCTGGGTACGCCTGCGCGAACGGCAGCCTTCGATGCCCATGAAATTCGTCTGGGGGCTCGTCTTCCTCGGCCTCTCGTTCGCGCTGCTCGTCCCGGCGGCCAGGCTCACCGCCGAGGGCAAGGTCAGTCCGTGGTGGCTGGTCGCGGTCTACTTCCTGCAGACCGTGGGCGAACTCTGCCTCAGCCCCGTCGGCCTGAGCGCGATGACCAAGCTCGCTCCGGCCCGGCTCACCGGGCTCGTGATGGGCGTCTGGTTCCTCGGCACCGCGCTGGGGAACAAGCTCGCCGGCGTGGTCGCGGCCGACTTCAACGCGCAGGACCCGAAGGCGCTCGCGCATTTCTTCTGGCAGCAGGCGCTGCTGGTCGGCGGGCTCACCGCCCTGCTGCTCGTGCTCGTACCGTGGGTCCGCCGCCTGACCGGGGAGGCGGCGCGCTGATCAGAGCTCGGCCTGCACGCGCACCGACACGGGACAGTGGTCCGAACCCGTGACCTGGTCGTGGATGTCGGGCCGGGAATACTTCAGGCCGTCGGAGGTCAGGCAGTAATCCAGGCGCCACCCGATGTTCCGCGCACGGATGCCGGGGCGATAGGACCACCAGCTGTAACGCTGGGCGAGCGTCGGATGCTGCGCACGGAAGGTGTCCGTGAAACCGTGCCGGTCGAGCAGCTGGCCGAAGGACGCGCGTTCCTCGTCGGTGAATCCTGCGTTGCGGCGGTTCGACGCCGGATTCGCCAGGTCGATCTCAGCATGGGCGACGTTGAGGTCGCCGCAGACGACGACCGGCTTCTTCTTCGCGAGACGGGCGAGGTATGTGCGGAAATCGGCGTCCCACTGCAGGCGATAGTCGAGGCGCTCGAGCTCACGCTGGGAATTCGGGACGTAGGCACTGACGACGAAGAGCCCGTGGAATTCGGCGGTGACCACGCGGCCTTCGGGCGGATGGTCGCCAGGGAAGTCCGTCGCGACGGACAGCGGCGCGTGCTTGGAAAGCACCGCCGTGCCGGAGTAACCTTTCTTCTCGGCCTCGTGCCAGAACTGGTGCGGGAAGGCCAGGCCGAGCGTCGACGCGACGGCCGTCTCGCACTTGGTCTCCTGCAGGCAGAGCACGTCCGGTTCGGCGGACGCGATGAAATCGGCGAGCCCTTTGCCGAGCGCGGACCGGACGCCGTTGACGTTCCAGGAAAAGATCTTCACGTGACTCACGGACGGATCACTTGAAGAGCTGGTTTATCTTCCGGTCGAGATCCTTGTTTTTTTCCTCGGCCTTGGCCGCCTCGCGCGATGCCGGCGTGGGCGCGGGCGCGGGGGCCGGAACGGGGGCGACGGGCTCCGGCGTGGGCCCGGCCGGCTCGGACGCATTGCGTCCATAGAGGACACCGATGCGCTCGGCGAGGGTCGGCGGACGCTTCGGCGCGGCGGCCACGGCGGCGGGCGCAGGCTCGGGAGCGACGGCGGGCTGAGGGGCGCCGGCGTTCGGATAAGGGGAGTCGAACTTCGTGCCTTTGGCGACGAGTTCGGAGACCCGCTTGCCGAGCTCGACGGCGAAGTCGGTCGCGGCGCCGGCGATCTCGAACTTCGCGCCCTTGGCGCGGACCTCGAGCTGGCCGTTCGGCAGCACGCGCGTGAGCTGGAGGACCGCGCCGGCCTCGAGGGCGAGGTCCTGCGGCTTCTGGCCTTCGACCGGGACGGCGACCGTGGTCGGATTCTTCACGGTGACCGCGGTCGGCCAGAGGACGAGATGGCGGGCGATCGCGGCGAAATCGAGGGTCGGGTCGGGGTCCGACGTCGCCGGAACCGTGGCGGCGGGCGCCGGCACGGCGGCGACCGGAGCCGGCGCGGGCGTGGCGACCTTGACCGGAGCCGGGACGACGGCCCCGGGCGCGGGTTGCGCGACGCGCGTGCCGAGGTCGAGCGGCCTGGTCGCGGTGTCGCCTCGTCGGACGTCGACCTGGAAGCTCGGCGTCAGGAACAGGATGCCCGCGGCGCCGGCGAGCGCGCCGAAGAGGAAGAGGAACAGGCCGCGGAAGAATGCGGCCGCGGTGAGGACGGCCCGGGAGGACGAAGAATCGCTCATGGGAATCAGGAGCCGGCCTTGATCTCGATCACGTCGTGCGGAGCGGCTTCGCGCTGACCGGCGGGCGTGACGCGGATGTAACGGGCGCGCTTGCGGTGTTCGGCGAGGTTGGCGGCGCCGAGGTAGCCGAGGCCGCTCTGGACGCCGCCGGCGAGGGTGCCAAGCACCTGGTCGACCGTGCCGGAGACTTCCTTGAGGGCTTCGATGCCCTCGGCGGCGACCTTATCGAACTTGCCGTTGGCCGAATGTCCGTAGCGGGCGGCCGAGCCCTTGCGCATGGCCTCGTGGGAGCCCATGCCGCGGTATTCCTTATAGGTCTTGCCGTTGATCTCCATCAGCTTGCCCGGCGCCTCGCGCGAACCGGCGAGCAGGCCGCCGAGGATGACCGCGTCGGCGAGCGTGAGCGCCTTGACGATGTCGCCACTCTTGGTGATGCCGCCGTCGGCGACGGTGCGCACGCCTTTCCTGGCGGCCGCGCGGGAGGCGACGTAGAGGGCGGTGAGCTGGGGGATGCCGACGCCCGCGACGATGCGGGTCGTGCAGATGGAACCGGGTCCCTGGCCGATCTTGACGGTGTCGGCGCCGGCCGCGGCGAGAAATTCGACGCCTTCGCCGCTGGTGACGTTGCCGGCGATGAGGGTCAGGTCCTTGTGGGACTTGCGGAGAAGACGGAGGGCGTCACCGACGCCCTTGGTGTGGCCGTGGGCGGTGGAGATCGCGAGGGCGTCCGCGCCTTCGTCGACGAGCGCGCCGACGTGGGCGAGCAGGCGGGCGCGGTCGATCTCGCCGTCGGCCGCGCGGGGCACCGAGACGGCGACGCCCACGCGGAGGCGGAAGTCGGCGTCGCGGGTCGGGCGGACGTGCGCGCGGGATTCCTCGGAGATGCGCTCGATGTCGCTGAGCGTGAAGAGGCCGCGGAGGCGGTTCTTCGCGTCGACGACGAGGAGCTTGTTCTGGCCGACATGGTCGGAGAACTTGCGGTCGGCGGTGGCGATCGGGTCCTTGCCGAGATCCTTCTCCGCGACGGTGAAGACCTTGTCGCGCGGGATCATGACGGCGACGACCTTGCGTTGGCCGTGGCGTTCCTTGACGGCGCTGCCGGGCAGGAGGCCGAGGAGCGTACCGTCCTGCGCGGTCACGGGGAAGGTGCTGAAGGCCAGGCCGTCGCGCTCGATGCGGGCGAGGACTTCGGCGATGGTGTCGTCGGCCGACACGACGGCGGGGTCGCCGATCATGCCGTGGATGTGGTTCTTGACCCGGCGCACTTCGGCGACCTGGTCGGCTTCGGCCATGTTGTAATGCAGGAGCCCGAGGCCTCCGTTGAGGGCCATGGCGATGGCCATGCGATGCTCGGTGACCGTGTCCATGTCCGAGGAAACGATCGGCAGGGACAGCGGCAGGGCGTCGGACAAGGCCGAGTCGAGGCGCGTCATCCGGGGCAGGACCTCGGAGTAACGGGTGGCCAGGGAGACGTCGTCATAAGTCAGGCCGAGACCGGCGTTGGCGGGAAAGAAATCGTCCGCGGACAGGTAGAAGCGTTGGTCGAGGGAAACGCGGCCCTTGGATTTCGAGGAGGCCATGAGTAGTCGGTTTCCCCCGAGGGTGTTAGGCACCTCCCCGCAGGGTGGCAAATTGATTTTGCGGAATAGGGACAATTGCCGAAGATGTCGGGATGAACGGCGGAAAATTCGACTTTCTGAGGGTGCGCCGCCGCTTCCGGCAGCCGGTCACCACGGGCCACGGCACCGTCGAATCCGCCGACCGCATCCTGCTGCGGACGGAAGACGAGACCGGCGTCGGTTTCGGCGAAGCCGCGCCTTGGCCGGGCTTCCCGACCGAGGACTGCGAAGCGATCGTCGAGATCCTGCGTTCCGCGCGTGGCAGCCTCGCGCACCTGCGCGCGGGGGTGGCCGCCTCCCGGGGCGCCTTCCCGTGCCTGAGCGCCGCCCTTTCCTCCTGCGCGCACTGGGGAGAGATCGCCGCCTTCACGGGCGCCCTGCCCTGCGCCGGCCTGGTGCTGAGCCCGACGACGGCAGCCGTGACGGAAAAAATCCGCGCCGGTTATCGGACGCTCAAGCTCAAGATCACCGATGAGACGGCGCCCGCCGCCGTCCGCGCCCTGATCGAAGAAGCGCCGCCGGACGTCGCCTTCCGGCTCGACGCCAACGGCGGGCTGACGCTGGAGCAAGCCCGTGCCTGGACGGGACTCGTCCGCAGCCTGCCCGCCTGCGAGTTCCTGGAACAACCGTTGCCCGTCGGCCATCCGGGATATGCCTCCCTCGGCGCCGCGAAGGTCGCGCTCGACGAATCTTTCCTCATGCCCGGCGGCGTGGACTGGGCCGGTCCGGTCGTCGTGAAGCCGGCCCTCGCCGGCGACTGGGACGAATTCCTGCGCTGGCGCAGGGCGCACGTGGGCAGCGTGGTCTATTCGTCCTGCTTCGAGACCGCGTACGGTCGGCAGGCGGCGCTCTGGCTCGCCGCGCAGGACCCGGCCGCCGGCGCGGTCGGCTTCGACACGCTCGGCCGCTTCGAGATGGACGGACGTGACCGCCACGAGGGCGGACCGACGGCGCGGGGACGGCTCAACATCCGCTGGCAGGACCTTTGGGCGGAAATGACATGAGCGCCGTCGCGGTCTTCCACGCCGACCACGCCGCGCACCTGCGGGAGGCCCTGCAGGCGCATGACGCCGGCCTGCCGGTATTCCTCGGCAATCCCCATTGGGCCGGGGCCGAGCGCGACGAAGCCGCTCGGCAGATCCCGCGCGGGACGACGGTCCTCGGCGCAGGCTGGGAGCCGCGCGGGCTCGGCCCGGGCGATTTTCCGCCGAACTGGCGCGGGCGCGTGATGATCCCCACCGGCGGCACCGGCGGAAAGGTGAAGTTCGTGATCCATTCCGCCGACACCCTCCGCGCCGCCGCGCTCGGCCTGCGCGCCGCGCTCGTCGCGCGAGGACTCGCGCCCGTGCTCCACGGCGTCACCTGCACGCCGCCGTGGCATGTCAGCGGCTTCATGCCCGCCCTCCGCGCCCGCATGACCGGCGGGCGGCATCAGATCATCGACGGGCGCTTCCCCGCGGACGCCGCCCTGCCCGCGGTCGGCCTGCCGGCCGACGGCACACGCATCATCTCGCTCGTGCCGGCCCAGCTGACGCGCCTGCTCGCGCGCGCCGGCGGCGAAGCCTGGCTGCGCGACTTCGAGGTCATCCTGCTCGGCGGCTCGGCCGCGCCACCGCCCTTGCTCGACGCGCTCCGCACGTGCCGCCTGCCGGTCTTCCTCACCTATGGCGCGACCGAGACGGCGGCCGCCTGCGCCTTGTGTCCGCCGGAAAACATCCGGTCGGGCGAAACCGTGCGCGGCGTGCCGCTGCCAGGCGTGCGCTTCGCGACGACCGCGGAGGGAATCATCACCGTCGCCAGCCCCTCGCTCGGGCTCGGCGTCTGGCCCGACGGCCCGATGACGAGCCCGTGGACGAGCGGAGACCGCGGTGACGTGGCGGCCGACGGCAGCGTGCGGATCGCCGGACGCGCGGACCGGGTGATCGTCACGGGCGGCGCGAAGGTCGACCCCGCGCGCGTCGAGCAGACGCTGCTCGCGACCGGGCTCGTGCGCGACGCCCTCGTGCTCGGGCTCGCCGACGCGACCTGGGGCGAAGTCGTCACCGCCTGCGTGGTCGGCGGGCCCGAGGCCGAAGCCGCGCTGCGCAAGGCCTGCGAGGAACTGGAGCCCGCGGCCCGACCGCGACGCTACGTGTTCGTGCCGACGATGCCGACGAACGCGAGCGGCAAGCCGGACCGCGCGGCGATCGCCAAGCTGACCGCTTAGGCGCGGGCGGCCTTCCAGACGCGCAGGCAGGACTCCACGAGGGCCGGGAATTCCGCGAGCGGCACCTGCGAAGGGCCGTCGGAGATCGCTTTCTCCGGGTCCGGGTGGGTCTCCATGAAGAGACCGTCGGCGCCCGCGGCGAGGGCCGCCTTGGCGAGGACCGGCACGTATTCACGCTGGCCGCCGGAAGAACCGCCAGCCGCGCCGGGAAGCTGCACCGCGTGGGTGGCGTCCATGACGGTCGGGTGGCCGAAACCCGCCATGATCGGGAAGGATCGCATGTCGACGACCAGGTTCTGGTAGCCGAAGGTCGTGCCGCGGTCGGTCTGCCAGATCTCGGCGGCCTTGGCGCCCTCGAGCTTGTCGACCACGAAGCGCATCTCGAACGGCGAAAGGAACTGGCCCTTCTTCACGTTCACGACCTTGCCTGTCTTGGCGGCGGCGACGAGGAGATCGGTCTGGCGGCACATGAACGCCGGGACCTGCAGCACGTCGACGACCTTGCCCGCGGCCTCGCACTGCTCAGGCCCGTGGATGTCGGTGAGGACGTTGAAACCGTGGTCCTTCTTCACCATCGCGAGGAGATCGAGGCCCGCCCGCAGGCCGGGGCCGCGGTCGCCGCCGAGGGACGTACGGTTGGCCTTGTCGTAGGAACCTTTGAAGATGATGTTCAGTTCCGGGTGGCGGGCGGCGAGGGCCTTGAGCTCCGTGGCGACGATCCGGCAGATGGCCTCGGATTCGAGGGAGCAAGGTCCGGCGATGAGGAGCAGACGGCGCTTATCGTGCAGCATGCGGCAGGATAGGACGGGCGCCGCCCGCAGGGCGAGCCGTAAGGAGGACTCAGCGGCCGAGCCAGCGCAGCACTTCCGGCAACGGGCGGGTATTGAGCACCTGATCGGGCGTCAGCCAGCCCTTGCGGGCGATGCGCACGCCATGGGCGGCGAAGGCCAGCTGCTCCATGTCGTGGGCGTCGGGATTGATCGAGCAGAGCACGCCCTTCTCGGCGGCGCGGCGCCACCAGCGCCAGTCGAGGTCGAGGCGCCACGGGTTGGCGTTGAGCTCGATGATGGTGTCGTTGGCCGCGGCGGCGTCGATGACCTTGGCGATGTCGACGTCGTAGGGCTCGCGCTTGTTGAGGAGGCGACCCGTCAGATGGCCGACCATGTCGACGTGCTCGTTCTCGATGGCCTTGATGATGCGGGCCGTCTGGGCCTCGCGGTCGAGCGTGAAAAGGTTGTGGACCGAGGCCACGACGAAGTCCAGGCGCGCGAGCACGTCGTCCGTGAAGTCGAGCGAACCGTCCTTGAGGATGTCGACCTCGCTGCCCGAGAGCACCCGCACGCGATATTTCTCCGAAGCGTTGAGCTTCGCGATGTCCACGAGCTGTTTCGCGAGCCGGGCCTCGTCGAGGCCGCCGGCCTGGAAGCTGGACTTCGAATGGTCCGAGATGCCGAGGTATTCCCAGCCGTGGGCTTCGGCGGCGGCGGCCATCTGGTCGAGCGTATGGTCGCCGTCGGATTCCGTCGTGTGGTTGTGGAAGACGCCGCGGAGGTCGGCGAGCTCGACGAGCTCCGGCAGCCTGCCCGCCTCGGCGGCGTCGATCTCCCCGCTGCCCTCGCGGAGCTCCGGCGGGATCCACGGCAGGCCGAGCGCGCGGAAGACCTCCTCCTCGCTCTTCGCCCCGGGCGCGACGGTCTTGTCATCGACGGACTTGAAGCCCCACTCGCTCATGCTGAGCCCGCGGCCGAGCGCGCGATGGCGCATGGCGACGTTGTGCTCCTTGGAGCCGGTGAAGTGATGGAGCGCGAAATAGAACTGGTCGGCGGGCACCACGCGGAGGTCGGCCTGGAGGCCGTTCTCGAAGCGCACGCTGGACTTCGTCTCGCCGTGGGCGGTGACCTCCTTCACGCCGGGATAGGCGACAAACCAGTCCATGATCGGCTTGGGCTCGGGCGACGCCACGAGGAAATCGAGGTCGCCGACCGTCTCGCGGGCGCGGCGGAGCGAGCCGGCGGATTCGGCGAGCGAGACCTGCGGGAGCGCGCGGAGTCCCGCGAGGATCGGTCCGGCGACGGCGGCCGCCTCGTACCAGCGGTGGCGCTTGCCGTAGGCGATGCGGTTCTTGATGCCCTCGAGGATCTTCTCCTGCGTCTTGGCTCCGAAGCCCTTGAGCTCGGCGACCGCGCCTGAATCGCAGACCTCCTTCAGCTTCGCGAGGTCTTCGACGGCGAGCTGCGTCCAGAGGGCGCGGACCTTCTTCGGGCCGAGGCCGGGGATCTGCATGACCTCGAGCAGGCCGGCGGGGATGGACGCCTTGAGCTTCTGGTGGAACGGCAGGACGCCGTCGCGACGGAGCGTCGTGATCTTGTCGACGAGCGCCTCGCCGAGGCCCGGGATGTCGGCGAGCCGGCCGGCGGCGATGAGTTCGCCGAGATCCTCGGTCAGGTTCTCAAGGATACGGGCGCCGGCGGAGTAGGCCCGGACCTTGAACGGATTCTCCCCGGTCAGCTCCAGGAACGTGGCGATCTCGTCAAGGACGGCCGCGATGTCGTTCTTCTCCATCATGGCCGGCGGGCCTTCGCGGCGAGGTAGATGCGTCGCAGAGCGGCGAAGTCGGCCTCGCGGTCGCCGCCCTCGATCACATGATGATAGGCCCCCGCATGGCGGAGCTCCTCCTCGGCGGCGGCCACGCGGCGCTCGATCTCGTCGGCCGGATCGGTCCCGCGGCCCGTGAGCCGGCGCCGGAGTTCGGC
>Ga0194116_10006888_pt1 | contig 11935 bp, 8 predicted proteins | sample TA2MahsurfametaG_4_FD_148617 | JGI IMG/M metagenome (GOLD analysis project Ga0194116, IMG submission 148617) | Freshwater microbial communities from Lake Tanganyika, Tanzania - TA2015008 Mahale S9 surface | ecosystem: Environmental > Aquatic > Freshwater > Lake | place: Tanzania: Lake Tanganyika... | reverse complement strand
ATATACTTTAGCTTAGCTGGAGTCTTTTTCAAACAAGGTAAAATCATGGCTGAAGTAAAGTTCCCTGCGCCAATAATGCCAATTACTCCTTGACCAATACTAAATTCTGAACTATTTAGTCTGATTGTCCTAATCGGTTCATTTGATTCTTTCTCAGGATATTCTAAAATGGAAGCAATTGATATTCCATTATTCATATCGGAATAAATCTCATAATAGTTGCCCAGTGCAATCCTTTCGGTTATTAAACTCTTTACATCTATTGAACCTGAAGCAATAGCATTTAGAATAGTTTCAAAATTGCGCTTTTCTGTCCAACGAACAAATGGAAGTGGATAATCTTGCCCCTTTTGCTCATACTGTTCGTCATATCGTCCTGGCCCATAAGAACAAGAAACTTGAAAAGTTAGTTCTTTTTCATAAAAATCTGCTCTTGAAATATCTAAACCAACTACTCCTACTAATATAATTCTTGCTCTTTTCCGAGACATTTTAGCAGATTGAGAAATAATTTCATTGCTTTTATTCGATGCCGTTATTATTACAGCATCGGCACCAACATTATTTGTAACATTAGTAACATAGGCAACCTGATTAATGCCTTCAGCGGGATTAACTGCGTCTATACCAAACGTTTTGGCCAAGGCTACTTTGGCAGAATCGTAATCAAAACCTATGACATTGCAACCGTTCGCTCTCAACAACTGTGCTGTAATTAAACCAATCAACCCCAAACCTACTACAACGACTGTTTCTCCAAAAGTTGGATTTGCTAATCTAATTCCTTGAAGACCAATAGCTCCAATAACCGTAAAAGCCGCTTCTTCATCATTTACATTGTCGGGTATTTTTGCAACCAGGTTTTTTGGTACACAAACATATTCTGCATGCGGACCGTTAGAAGCAACGCGATCACCAATTCTAAAATCTTCTATTCCCTTACCGACAGCAATTACCGCGCCCACATTACAATATCCAAGCGGCAGTGGTTGTCCTAATTTGTTAAATACAGCATTAATTGTTGGTTTTAAACCATCTGTACCAATCTTGTTAATGACTTCTTTCACCTTATCAGGCTGTTGAATGGCCTTTTGAAGCATATTCGATTTTCCAAAATCCACTAACATTCTCTCAGTACCCAAAGAAACTAAACTCCGTTTGGTTTGGATGAGCAAATGACCGGGTTTAACAACCGGTGCTGGGACATCTTCCAAAATTGTATCTCCTTTACTGAGATCCTGAATAATTTGTTTCATTTATATGCAGCGTTTTAATTCAATTACCTTAAACATTTCTCTAACTCTTACCATATCAGTAATATGCAACATCAATTCAGTTGAAGCAATTACTTCGTTTAAATCCCGATTATCTTTTGAAAACGGTTGCATTACTGAGCGTCTATGACCTACATCCTTTGGAATAAACCTCTTTTTATATAAATTTTCATTATCCCAAATGGTTACCTTTCGGAAATCATCAATTTTTGCAATTAACGATGCATATTGTAAATTAATTGTCTCGTTAATCCCTTCAAATGGTTCTGAACGCGCTGAAATCATCACCGAACATAGGTCACCCTCTTGAGTTGTCATACTGATTGTAATGTTATCATCTGGTTCTTGGTCATTCGAATAAACAATCTGTACAGTAAATTTTTTGGGAATGTACCCTCTCCAGTGAAAAATGTGAATCATAAGGTCAATCCAATGCCCAACGTTACCACAGATTCTTGTCCCTTCTTCTTCATTTCTGTACCAATGATCGCCAGGAATATCATGAGCACTTACGAAACAATTCATAGAGAATTTCCCGTTGTACACTTCCTTTTTTTTGACCATTGTCCCAATAAGTTGAATTGCCTTAGAATATGGACGATTGTAACCTCCAAAAAATTGTCCTGAGCTTAATTTGATACTTTCCAACAGCGCGTCGAACTGTTGGAATGTTACTGATATAGGTTTTTCGCAATAAACATTAACACCCAGATTCAAGTAATGTATGGCATAATCAGAATGTGATGCGTGGTTTGACGCTATGTAAACCAATTGAACCTTTGTTTCACTAAACAAATCTTCCATATTATCAGAGACAACCGGTATACTGTAATAGTCCGCTAACGATTGGGCATTATTTCTGTTTACATCGTGACTGAATAAAAACCTATTCGTCCAACTTCTGGATAGGTAAAAGGCAATTGTTGAAAATTGAAATTGACCCGCACCAATAAGTCCTATAAAACGATTGCTCCAAATAAACCGAGGCTTAGTAAAACTTAAAGTCCGGCTCCTTCCTGATACCTTGTTTAATGTACGTAGTAGACCATAAATTTTAAAATATCTGTAAATTTTAACTATATTTTTCAAATTAGCCATACTGCGTTTCATTACTACCAACTAAATTATATCTGATCAACTGTCTGAAGAAAAATAATAACCTAATTAATCTCTAGCCTTAACATAAAAAAGCCACAAGGAAATATATTTACAATTTCAAAACAAATAAATTTAAAAACCATATCAAGTACATACCAAGAAGATTAACTCCACTTAATTTTAAACAAAGTCTTTAGTATAAAATAGACAAACAACCCTTTCAAAATACCAATTGTATTAGGAAAAGGTGTTTCTCTCGCAATGAAAAAAATATGTAAAACTAAATTAGTGCTTAAATAAATCAAAACTTTCTGATATAGTTGACTGTAAAAGAATATTAAAATAAATCCAAAAACTCCCGAGAATAAAATCAAAAGAAACAAACCATACTGAAAAAATTCTGCTGGACTTGATGAGCCCATTCCACTTCCAAACAAGTATGCCTCTTTATTCACATATGCGGTAAATTGATGATTTAAAGAATTACGGTGCTTCAACATCTCTTCAGATTGGCCATTTGTCATTACATTAAAATTACGAAAATAAAAGTAAGGATAAACGATCGGCTCCAAAAAATACGGGTAAGGAGCATTAATTAGATCCTTGTTTTTGATATATCGACCTACAACCTGAAGTGTAGAACCCGTTTCTGAAATAGCTGATTTAAGAATATTAGTCCCTAAATCTACTTCCAAGGAATTCCTTTTAAAAGAAGTATAAATAGAAAATGAAGCTAACAAAACAAGGGCTAGTATTCCTTTAAATACGGTAGCAATACTCACTCTGATAGTAAAAATTGCATTATAATACCATAGAATAAAAAACAATGGAAGAATTACTGCGATCCGTGCACCCTTTAAACTATCCAAAAAAGAAACTACAAAAAATACGACGGCTAAAATCACAAACCTCTTTTTACTATGTACGACCAACAAATAATAAGAAAAAAATCCAGTAAAAACAACGTGTGAATATTTTATAATTGGTGAATAGTAATTCACACTTTCCAAGCCGCCCGCATATAACGCCGCATAACCAACAATCAGAATATGCCTAAACTCAAGAAATAATTTAAAGCTATAAAGGGCTCCAAAGACAAGGATGAAATAAAATAAAATTCGCTCCGTTTTAAAGTCCAGAGTTGTAATGTTAAATTTAATTCGATCTGGCTTACCAAATAAAACATATACAACATTAATACTATAAATAAAAATGTTAGATACTATGAGGGCGATGAGCATATTTGAAAACCCAATGTACTCATAATCGATTAATTCCGTTTCAAAAAAATATTTATTCGGCTCAAAAATATAAAGAAATGCTCTACCGTAAAGGAAGAGAAAAGAAAAAAAACTCGAAATTATATGAATCGAAAACAAGCCACCAATCCTAACTATTGCAATAAAAAGTAACCCAAACGTCACAACTGAAAATAAATTGTAGAAATAAAATGCACTATAAATTTCTTCTTTATTTGCTTGGAAATAATAATAAAAAAAGCAGTTCAGAATAATTAAAATCGCTAAAAGAGCAGCTATTAAATATCGGATCTCTTTAGCCATTATCAATTTCCTTAAATACTTCTATGGCCCGTGACATATGGATGCTTTTTGAGAAATTACTCCAATAATCATTACTCGCGTTTTTGGCCAACCGAAGCTTTTCTTCTTGATTGTCTTCTATCTTTCGAAACACTTCGATTAAACTCAAAGGGTTTTGTGAATTATACAAATACCCATTCTCGCCATGTTTTATCATTTCACTAACGCCAGAAACATCCGCTGCTAAAATAGGTTTGCCAATGGCCATATATTCTGCTACTGTTCTTGGGAATGCTTCTGCATGGCTTGTGAAAATAAGCAAATCAGCTGCTTGCATATACAAAACAACTTCATCTGAATGTCCATGGAAGGTAAACCTTTCGGCAAACTCTGAATTAGTAATACCATTATAAATATCTACTCCACCCCAGGTTTTAGATACAATGCCTACAATATGAAAATGCAAATTTGGTTTTATTAACAAAAAATCCTTTACAACTTTAAGAAGAATGTCTTGAGCCTTTCGCTTTTGCACAGAGCCAACTACGACTATGTTGTAGGCGCTTTGGTTAAAACCTAGCTTAAAAGAAGCATCCAAGGGTAATATTTCTTTCACCCTATTGATTTCTTCTTCATTGATCGAATTTGGCAGATAAAAGCTATCAATAGTTTTCCTTAATATTTTTGACCAGGCCCTTTCCCCATTTTCAGACACATAAATCAGTTTATCAAACCTTTCCAAAAATTCCGCAGCATTATTGACTGCATCAGCCTTATCTTCTTCAAAACTCTGATAAATAAAAGACTCAGGAGAGCCTCTTACAATACAAACTGATGTAAACTTATCTGCATTTTTTAACGTTTTTGAAGAAGCTAATAACGACCATGAGTTGACATACAAAATATTCCCTCCTTCTTCAGTATAATACTTATTCAAATCTACACTGTTCTTTTTTCCTAAATCCTTCAAAAAATAATAAATAGGTCGGACAAAACTTCGCAAACTAAAATCCAGAATACCCACTTTTCTCCTTATCGTTATTACCGCAGCTATTCGGTTTAAGTTTACCCCATAAAACTCCGATCCAAATGCATCAGAACTGATTTTATCAGAAGTAACTAAAACAACATCCTTATAATGCACCCTAAGAAATTGTAAGAACTCAAAACCTGATGTAGATGATCCTCCATGTTTTTTACTGTTGATACTATCTGATAAATAAATAATCATATTCTATTCTTTAAATTTTTTTCCCACAACAAAAAAGATAGAATTCGGTTCATAAACTCAAAATCAACTCTCCCTTCTTTATACTTCGTCCAAATTCCTTTTACATAGGCCAAATCAACAAAGGCTGATTGATGCGTATTAATGATTTCATCAATTTCGATGCTGTACTTTTTGAAAACGCGATCTAAATCAACCTTAAACCCTCTCTTTTTAAGTTGAGTAAGATCTTTATTGTACGAACTTAATATTCTTCTGTACAAATATTTGTTCCGCACAGATTTACTTTTGTCATAAAAAATATTGTCTGTAAATCGTTGTTGTAATTCAAAAAGTCTATAATCCAACAATGGCTCCCTTATTTCAATGGTTTGTAACATGCCTGCAATGTCTGTCTTATAATTTAACTGATGAATCAATTCTGTTTTAGTTTTGTAATTCAAAAAAGCTAAAATGCTATTTCTATTTTTAACATCAACAACTTCTTTGACGAACTTTCTTTTAGTTATTTTTTCAATAACAGGTACGAACCTATTTTCTAACTCAAACATCACATCAAACAAACTATGATGACAAAGAATATTATGATAGAGGTATATACGACCCATGTGCTTCAAAAACGGGTACTTTTTAAAAACCCAATTCAAAATGAAAGAAAATGGCTTATAACAGTACTTCACCACCTTCATTATAACATTCGGCCTGGTATAATAATACAGTTCTTCATACGATTGATATCCCCCCAAAAGTTCATCGCCACCATCTCCTACTAAAATAACTTTATTCTGCTCTTTTGCCTTACGGGCTAAACCAAATAATGCAACTGTAGCTGGATCAGCAAACGGTTCGTCATAATTTACACATAAATATTTATAATCACGCCATAAGTCATCATCAGATAATTGAACATAACGTTGATCAACCCTAGTTTTATCATAAGCCACCGCCTCTTCGTTATTCGAGCTACTTATACCCTGATAGGTATAGCTGTTAATTTTTGAAGGGCTTTCTGATAAAATACCATTCAAGACTAAATTACTGTCGATCCCAGAACTTAAAAAAATACCAAAACCTACATCAGACACTAATCTGTAATTTATCGCACTATCCACCAAAGGCCGGAGACTTTGATATGCCTGCTCCAAATCATCAATCTTTTTGCCACCAACGTTTTCAAAATTCCAAAAAATCGTTTCTTTTTTGCTAAAATCTTTCAAATCAATCGTTACTATCTGACCATTTTTAACTTTTTGAACATTCTCAAAAATTGAATCAAAGGAATTTACAAAGCCGTATTTAAAATAACTATTAATCAAATCTTTGTTGATCGTAATTGCCTTGTTCTTAGGTATGTTCTTATAAATCGACTTAGCTTCCGAGGAAAAGTAAAGATGTTCATTATCATAATAATAAACTAATGGTTTAACGCCCATACGATCTCGAATCATAAAAATAGTACCTTCCTCTTTATCATGAATCACGATAGCAAACATGCCATTCAAATAGGAGAACGCAGCATATTTGTGCAAATGAAACAATTTCAAAATCACCTCGGTATCACTCGTGGTGTCGATTGAATATCCATTCGCAATCAACTCATCCCACAATTCTTTGTAATTATAAATCTCACCATTAAAAACAATACTATATTTATCAAAGTGATAAGGCTGATTAGCTCTGGAGGAGGTGTCAATAATAGAAAGTCGGTTATGACCCAAACCCAAATAATAATTTTCAGAATTATAAAAATAGGTCCCTCTATTATCTCGTCCCCGATGCGCTATTTGTTCTAGCATCGTATCTAACAAAACTACATTGTCATATTGGTGCGTAGCAACATATACAAATCCAGCAAGACCACACATGGCTTATGGATTAAGTTTTTTATTCCTCATAATATTAAGGTACATTAATGAAAGAGCGAACGGATATGGTAGAACAAACATCAAAGCAAAATTGAATGGAATAAAACTAAATTTTACCAGAACTACGGCTAGGAGATATAAAACAAGCAAAATCACATTGACGATACTTATAAAAAAGGTTTGATTTTTGATAAAGTAATAATTGAACGTAATATAATTGTATATCGAGTGAAAAATAATGAAACAAGTTAGAATAGAAAATTGCCATATCATGTTGTTTACTTGATAATTTTCCAAGAAGACTTTAAAAATCAATTTATGAAGGATCATCAAACCCATAGCAGCAGCAAAGGAAACTAATATTGTATTCTTTAAATATCTTCCATCATTAAATGAATTGTTTATACTGTTGGATACAGCGTTAATTTTAACAGGATATAACACCATTACAGCAGATGTAATAAAAGAAGTAGCTAAATTGACAATCCTTACCAGAATAGAATAGATCGTTACCTCATCAATAGGAACAAAATAAGAAGCCCCGATAATCGAAATATTAGGCATTAAATTATACGTCAAATTAAAAGGAAGATACCTTAAGGAGTTTTTAGCAATGTCTTTCAAAACTGAAAGGCGTAACATTCCAAAAGAAATATACCTTTTCAAAAAAGCCAAATTGATTAAATTTTCAATAGTTGAAGACAAACAAAGAATATAAACATAGATGATAAAATCCATTTCTGTCTTTGCAAGAGTTAGCATTAATACTACAAACATTACCCTAATTATCAAACGTCTTACTAGAATGAATGTATTTTGTAAGGTAGCCTGAAAAAATATTTCAAAAGAAACAGGCGCTGTTATAATCGGCAAAGACGTTAAAAACGTTAAATTAAATATTTGAGGATATTGAAAGTACAAAAAACCTAAAAAACCCAAAAAAGGAATTAATATAAACGAATACATCAATACCGTTGCATTTATTAAATACAACTTTATATCATATTCCGATTTCTTTGATGCGAATATTTTTAGTAAATAAAAATTAAAAAAAGACAATGATAAAGCAAAAATCGCCCAATATGAGTTTAACAAATTTAAATAACCTAAATCAGTAATATTAAAATGCCTAATTGTATAAAATTGGATTAGAACAGGAAAACCTATACCCAACAACTGATTTAGTAGATTAGCAAAAAGATTTAAATTTGTTTTAGTTAGAATTTTTTTCAATTTTCATCAGATTGAACAGTTGCGTTTCGATTGAATCTATTGCCTCATTCGCGTAAAACTTTTCATTGAAACCGTAATAAATAATAGGTACCTCAGGAAGCATCTGTTTAATTTCATTATCCAAGCTAGATCCGTATGAAATGAAAAAATCTGCCATTGGAAGTTCTTCAGCTTTACGAACAACCCAAAAATCGAATTCTTTATTTACAATTGACTGTAAAGGATGTAGTTTATATGAAATATTAAATATATTATGTAGTTTTAATCTCTCTATAAGTGCCAGGTGAAAATTGAAATCATTGTGGTGTCCTACAATCAAAATATTATAAATAAAAGGCTTCGTTTTTGGCCAAGGTAACAAAATTAATTTCGAACGTATTAACGAAAAATTAACGCTCTCTTTTGATATTAATTTTCGAAAAAAAAACTCAGACTTCGCGTCCAACATATATACTCTCGAAATAGATTTCAAATTCTCTTTGAATGATGGAAAAAAAACATTTCCAGTTTCTATTTCAACATATTCCAACTGACCATGTTGAATAAGTACTTTTTCTTTGACCTCCGGTAAATAATCTATCAATTTCGACCATCTATCATAATGGTTTGAAAACCATAATGAATTAATTTCCGTTTTATAGAAAGAAAGATATGTCCAATACCAATAAAACGCCGAGTAAGTATAGAGCATCAGATGTCGTTTATTATTAAATAGCAATAAAAGCGGAGTAGCTAACGCCAATAAAAACGCCCTAAAGAAATGCTTAGCGTTTGTAACACAAAAAAAGCTAATACCATTTAAACCCGGCTTAATATTCGTATGAGCCATATAAAACGGGAATTCAATCAGTGCTTCCGGATAGTTCTTTTCATTAACTTCTAAATAATTCAAAAATTTCACATGCGAAAGTGACAAAAAGATATTAGAGGGGATATTTTCTTGACTTGCTCTCAGTAAAGGAAAAAGTGAACGAAAAAAATAAAAAAGAACTAAAATCGGATTTAAGAGCAGCGGATATACTATAAACAATAAAGGATATAGCAAATAATTTACATAAAACGAAAACCGCTGAGTTTTACTATAAATAACGAACGACCTTGGATAATAAACTAAGAAACCTTCAAAATTGAAGACCTTTTTATACATTTTCTCATGATCAAATTCAAAATCTATTGCTTTTAAAAATATTCTAAACTCCGTAAACATTTCAGCTGGATATATTCGAGAACTAAATTACAACGGTTTCCAAAACAAATTCCTCTAATACATGCAAGATTTCATCCATATTCTCAAACCTACCTTTTACTCATAATTAATAAAAACCTTATTCTATTTAAATAAAAGACTGATATTAATAATGAAGTATTACTATTTCAGGAGAAGCACTAATAAAGCTTACATAAAAAATCGGATCCCACAACACAGCCCTTTGAACTACAACATTGAGTATTTGCCAAGTGCCAAATCAATACTTATCCAATACAAATTCGACTCAATTATACTGTGCGCTTTTATAAAACCTTGTTGAGAAATTCGTTCCCTCTCGGCGGTATGCTCTAAATAATAGGCAATTTTATTTACCGCATCTTCAACTGAATTGAAACTCACAAAGTGTTCACCAGGGGTAAAAAATCGTTCAATAGAAGAAATTAAAGGAGCAACTAACAAAGAGCCAGCGGCTGGAACTTCAATATACCTATATATCAAATGCGGCAAATGCGACCAATCGGTTTCGGGCGAACTGATTTGACTTGAAGTGGTTATTACTATTGACGCATTCGCCAATCGTGACCAATAGTCTTCATCTGAAAAACGAGTACTACCCAAATTTCTACCTTTCATTTCGATTTCCAAACCTTTTTTCTTCAAACCCTCATTAATCTCGTTTAAAGTGGTTGTCCTCGGCTCATATAAAGAGCCGGTGAAAACTATATTTGGCTTAGTTTTCAATTCTTTCAACTCGTTTAAGCTTTTAAGCATTGAACCAGTTTTGTGAGAAAAAGGCATTGTCATTGGGCCTATTATTCTCCTGTGTGGAAATATTGGGTGGATATCTTTGGGTGACATCAAAGTTACAACTACTCCTCTTTTGGCAGAAACTACACTACATTGTGTCCTCCAAGTTCTCACTGGTAAATCAGTTAAAACACAGATTGGTACAATCCCATTAAGCTGATATATAAAAGCAATTCTAAAGGCCTGAATTAACCCTTGAAACCATCGCTGATCGCCCGTCCGCGCATCATAAACATAGTGAGTTGGTTTATAAAGCTGAATCGCCCTTTTTACCTGAGTGACATAATTTTCTGATTTATCAATTTCTACTTTCGAAACATGTTCATGTCCCAAATATTCGTTGGCTGACCACAATAATTCTTTATAATCTATCAGTTCCCAACCTTTGATTCCGGATTCCAAACATAGTATAACTCTATCTTTTCTCTTCGGTATAAACTTATAAAAAGTAAAAACATTCAAAAACTCAAGTACAAACCGAGAAAGGAGAAAGGCTATAAAAATCAGCCTTGGCAATATGGTAAATCGGTACGTCACTCTTCTAGTATTTATTAAAGTCAATTGATGGTTCATTTGATAGTTCCCTAGTATCCCCAATAACTTTTGCAGGAACTCCGCCAACTACAGCATAATCAGGAACATCTCTAGAAACTACTGCACCGGAAGCCACAATTACGTTATTCCCAATGGTTACACCACCCGAAACAATTGCTCCGGAAGCAATCCAACAGCCCGTTCCTATATGTTTATCAAAACCCTTCCGAGGAACTTCTACACCTGCACCAAATCGCTTTTCAGGATATTTCTTCTGAAGCTGAATTGAGATTCTCTCACCTTTATTAAAATGATGACGGCCTGTAAGCAACATAACATTGTAGCCGAATATTGTGTTGTCCCCTATGAATATAGAACCACTTTCAACATTCAAAAGCGTATTTACAAGATAAACCCGCTTGCCTACAACTACCTTACCTCCATCCCCCTCTATGTAGTGCGTTTGGTATGCGTAATATTTTAAAAATTTAATCAAAGCCGTCATCGGCTTTTTTAATTTCATTTTTAATGTCCTCGAAAAACTCATTCGATATTTATTAGAGGAAATTATTCAGTGCCGCAATTTCAGGCGAAACCCACAATCCATTACCGGTGTATAACCTACCTTGCGAAGTATCTCTCGTATCATACAAATTCTCAAAGTGATAACCGTTTTTCTCCATAAATGCAGCAATATCCCAGAAATAAGCTTGATCTTGGCGGTAAGGAACAAAAAACACTTCTGTAATAATAATTTTTGGAAGTTTGGCTTCAATTATCTCTATAGCACCTTTGAGCACTTCCAGGTCATAACCCTCCGTGTCGATTTTTAATACATCAATGCTTGATAAGTTAAATTTTCGAACCAGTGTAGTAACCGTTACCAGGTCTACTTCAAACTCTTGTTGAATTAAATGATCTCCAGTTGGAACACGTTCCGACAAACCATTCACTGGAGGTAAAATAGCACCAACAGCACTTTCCTTTGTTCTTAAGAATTTAACCTTGCCATCTTTATTACCCACAGCAGCAGTTAAACAATGTATCTCTGATTTGTCTGATTCGATTTCATCCGCAACTTTTTTAAAATCAGCATAAGCATCGGGATTGGGTTCCATTCCGATATATTCATAGGCTTTTTTTGC
>Ga0194116_10006885_pt1 | contig 11939 bp, 12 predicted proteins | sample TA2MahsurfametaG_4_FD_148617 | JGI IMG/M metagenome (GOLD analysis project Ga0194116, IMG submission 148617) | Freshwater microbial communities from Lake Tanganyika, Tanzania - TA2015008 Mahale S9 surface | ecosystem: Environmental > Aquatic > Freshwater > Lake | place: Tanzania: Lake... | reverse complement strand
CCCAATCCCCAATCCCCAATTTAAAAATTAAAATAATATAGTTTAGTAATTTGGATGTAATAAGAATATTTCGATAATTAGAATAGCACATAAAAAACTAAATAATAGAATAGAAAAAAAATTAATTACTATGGTGTTTAAATTTTAATTTATAATTTTCTAATCAATGCTATATTTAAATTTAAATAATTTGAAAATATAATTAAAATAATAATATGATAATAAAAATACTTAAAAATGAATATATATCCAGAACAATTAGATTCTTTAAATGAACTGAATAAAAGTAAACTTGTTATTAAACTTCAGAGGCTTTTTTGAAACCAGTAAATACAAAAAATAAATCTTAGCATTCTTCTTTACTCTTACAGGTATTATTTGTTTTAATAATGAATAAAAAAATTTCTTGAAAATGTTAGATGTAAAATATATAGATTATGGTTTATTTTGACAAAATCTACGTTTTCATTTACATAATAAGCTCACTTTTGATCTACATATTCAAAGGATATGTCCTCCCATATCCTCCAGGTTCTTTAGGTCCAGAAATAACCGGCTTAGTATTCTTTATAATTATTCAATGGATTAGATTACAAATATGTAAGATTTAAATATATTTTATTTAAAATGATTTATTTTCTATTTATATTAATTAGGCTCGATTGGGAACAAAACAGAGTTAACAATTTATTTACTTTATTCCTTGATTTTATCCATTCCAGTTTTAGTTGGATATGGATATTTTTTAAGACTTCAGACTTATTCTTTGATATTTGATTTGATTTTAAATGTTATAGGAATTGTATTTATAGGTCTTGAAGTAATTTTCATTATATATGCAGCAATTAATATCAAAGCTAATGAAAAAGGATTTTAAATTTTATAATATTTAAAACTTCGAATTGCTTCAAATAAATTTAATTTTTTTATAAAACTAAATTGAGATTTTAAATAAAACAATAATCCTTAGTAATTTAATAAAGATTTTTAAACATATTATCTTTGAAGTTCCAAAAACAACATTTTTAAATAAAATAGAATCTTAGCTTAAAATAATCAACTAAATTATTTATTTTAATAATAAAATAAAAGAAAAATATTTAATTCTGTAAAAATTTTTATAAGAAATTTGCAAGAACATCTGAATCTAATCTGTTCTTTTCAATTACAAATCTATCTATAGATTCATGATACTTGTTCAATAAATCTTTTAAAATAACAATATTATTAGGATCGATTAAAACTATATGTTCGTTTGTAATATCAAAAATTGTATTATTATCATATAAACTTGATAATTCAAAACAGAATTTTGAATTTTCTTCATTTTTAATTAATTTTTTTCGTCCTCGTGTTCGTTTATTGTAATTAAAATTTGAATGCATATAATTTGTAGGCTTTTTGTTTCCATTGGTAATATGATCACGCTCGTTTAAGGAAAGATTCAACTCTGAACCAACTATTCCATTTTTACTTGATTTTCTTCTTCTATTATATTTACCCTCTTCAGGTTCTTTTTGGAATTCAGAATTTAATTCTTTTCCAAATGATTTTGAAATATTATCTGCTTCGAAATTATCGCTGAAATCAGTATTATTATTGATTTCATTACAAAATTGAAGATTAGAGTTACGATAATTATTATTGCTGCTGTTATAATTATTATGGTTGATTTCTTTTAAAAGAAAAGAATTTTTGAATTCATTTTTATATCTACCGCCTCGTCCTTTTCTATATTTTAGTAAAGGGCCTTGCTTGGCTAAAATCGGATTATTTTGAATTGGTAATCTATATTTTGTAGTATGGATATTTTGCTTGATGCTGTTTAGAAAACTCTTTAAGCTATTTATGTCATTTATTAAAGAGTTTAAAAAAACATCATTTTTTATATTATTTAAATTTGGATATAAAGCTGTCAGACTATTAAATATTTTGAAAACATATTCTTTTATTTGTTTTCGTATAATTAGTGATATTGTATTTATTACTTCTGAAGGAAGATTCATTTCGGAGACTATTTGCTCTGAAAACATTTCAGGTCTAATTTATTTATATTTTTTATTTTTCTTTAGAAAAAGGGAATAGAAAATTTAAATTAAAAAAGCTCAAATACAATTTTTTAATTTACATATTTTCAGGATTAATGATATCCCAGATAAAATGGTCTTTGTAGGTTGTTTTTTCCAAATTTAAATCAATATCAATATTAATCAAATGAGCATTTATACCAACGCCATAACCTAATTTATTAAAATTAATATATTAAAAAATTTGAAAATTCAAATAAAAATGGATTGAAACAATTAACGTGTAAAAATTATAAAACAAAAATAAAAAAAATAATATGAAAAACATTTCTTTAGGATATTTTATAATTCTAAAATTAAATAAGATTCTGTAAATATATTCAATATACTAATATTTGGAAATTTTATCTTATTCCAAAATTTAAAATCCAATAAAGAATAAAGAATAAATAATCAAATACCTTTTTCAAAAAACATATTCTTTAGATTCTTATAAGGATCAAAATTTTCATAAAATTTTAATTCGAAAAGAATTCGACTTGTGATGAATTCAGAAGCAACTAAATAAGATTAAATTATTATTTTAAACTTTAAAATCAAAAAACCAAAAAAACTTTGTTTTTTTATATTTTAAAGAAACAATACATTCCAAAAACTCATATGTAAGATTAACTATTTTTTTTAATTTTTCATTTTCCATTAGGATAGTTAATGCAAATTCTTTAATTTCTTTTACATCTTTTCTGCTTTTCTCCCATAAAAATTCTTCTTTAAAAAGAAAATCTACATAAAATTAAGTAAATTTTTCAGAATTAAATTGATAATCAATTAACTTTCATTTTCATAATTGAAAATTTTAAATTTATATAAAAATTTCTGATTTAAATTTTAAGCGATAATACCTCCAATATAACAGATGATCTCAATATGAATAAGATTGTCCCACCTATAATATTCCTGATCAATCTTCCCAGGCTTAAGGTTAGAGAGTGAAAAAATAATTGGCTCTTGAAACTCATTTCCATTAATATTTCCATTTAAAAATATTTTTGTTTCAGCTTTTTTATTTTCCTGAAAAAATTTTAAATAAATTTTATTTATAAAGAAATATAAAATAAGCATAATTTTTAAAATTGAAAAATTTAATAAGAACATCAGAGCTTCGAAATTTTCTTACTCTTTCATCGATACTCATTGTACTTTATAAATAAATATTTAATAATTTTTCTTTATTTTTTTAATACAATTTAATAGTTAATAATTTTGCTTTATTTTTTATTATGATTTTAAATATTAAAAATAAAAATTTTAATTAATTAAAGCTACAATCATAAATAATGTTCACAAAGCTTTAAGGATACTATTATAGCTATCTATTTAAGCAATACTTAAAAAGATGTTATTTAAAGCATCTTAATTATTTTTTAAATGATTTTCAAATTTTTATTTTTTTCTTAATATTTTAAATAACAGAAACAAATATAATGAAAATGTTATCGAGCTTTAAAAATTAATAATAATAATTTTAAAATAGAAACATTAAGAAAATTGTAATTAGAAGTAAAATCAAACTTTTAGCAATATATTAGTAAAACAATTCCATAAATTTAAATTTTGAGGACAATTCTAAAATTATGTTTATTTAAATTAGATAATACAGTATTAGATAGGTACAAATAAATTTGTTTTGATATTAAAATATAAATTTTATTCATATTTTTTAATATATTTTATATTGGACAAGATAACTTTATCGAGTTAATAACATTAAGGTATTGTTAAAGCAAATTACTTTAATAAATTAATGATTGTGAATTTATAACGAACTTTGCTGAAATAATCATGTTCTTAAAGTTAAAAAAATTATTATAAATAATTATGTCTCTTTTTTTCTTTGTGTATTTAGCTTTATTATTTAATTTGCATTGGAGTCCTCCATTACCTCATTTTTATTTTCTTTCTGACAGAAAACATCATTTACTTGCTTATACAAATCAGTTTCTATTATTCTCATTAAATCATCTATTTGTTGAAAAGCTAGGATGTCTTCTTCATTTTCTTCTCTTGAAACAATTATATTTTCATCATTAATTACTTCTTCCAATTCTCCGGAATTTATTAATTGTAATAAATTTTCTGTTTCACTATTTCCATTTTCGCTATTTTTTACGCTTTCCATTAAATAAATAATGGCTCTATAGTATTTTTTATTGCTTGCCATGTTGTCTTTGAATTTGATGAATTTTTTTAACATATCAAGTATTTGTTCTATTTTTTGTTTACGTATGACCAATTTGTCTTTTTCTAATTTGAGTTTGGTAACTTCAGCTTCTTTTGATTCTAAAATATGAATTAAATCTTGTTGACTTGGACCCATGAGTGAATTTGTATATCTATTAATATTTTCGCTTTGTTTTACTTCTTCAAAAATTTCTGTGTTGGGATTCATGGAATTACTATTTGAATAGTGATTTTGACAATTATGATCATTATTCAAATTTATTAGGTTGCTACTAATTTCAGTATTATTGATATTATTGGCATTTTGATTGTTGTAAAGATTTCTGCGTATATTATGTTCTCCATAAGCAGGAGGCTTATAAGAGTTATTTTTAATAATATTATTTTGATCATTAGAAATTTCATTATTCTTATTTATTAAAGGTAAATGATTAGTTTCAGAGAATAAATCACGTTGTTTATTGGATGTTGTCTCTACATGTATGTTTTTCGTTTGTTCCATATTGGAATTTCCTAATTCTAATTTGTTATTTAAAACTGATTTATTTGTACAATCACTACAATAATTATTTATATCTTCATTTGATTTAATTTCTGTTCGTGCTATAATTTCATCACCAATTCTAACAAGAAAGTCATATTTATCAAGTTCCTTACAAAGATTTTGAATAATAAGATCCTTATCATCTTGACTGATTTCAACTCCATTAGAGATATTATTGGGATCAATTTGTGATCTCAAATTATCATTTCGCATAGTTTGATTTTCTTTAATAATTCGGGTTTCATAATTGAAATTTTCATCCAAAACTTTTTTTGTTTTCAAAATCATATTTTCATCTACACCCTCTTCCTGTAAATTGGCACTAATCTTCAAACACCATAGAAATTCTCTTAATCCAAATATTTCATTTTTAATTTTAAATTTATTCTCATTTTTATCATCCTTGCAAATATATTTATTAAAATATTCCACAAAGCGTTCTACTATTATTAATTTTTTTGTTAATAAAATCCGTCTATTACATAAATTTTCAAAAATTTGCTCATCAATGAAATTTGTAGCGGTTCCATCACGATCTAATAATTCTAAATTTTTTTTAATATCTTCTTCGCTTAGCCTGTTGTTTATCAATTGTTTTTTCAAATCTATTATCAACGCTATGCATTCATCATTATAATCAATTAAAGGATGCCTTATTTTAAATTCTTCAAATTTCAATAAAACTTTTCTAATTTGAGTAGTTGAGTTTTTATTAAAGATTATTAATTTATACGCTTTTTCTAAAAATCTTTTTTTCTTTGGCCAGAGCTTACTTGCTTCGTGTAACTTACAAAGCAAGTTTTCGATTTTCCCTTTTAGTTCTTTAACTTCTACTTTTAAAATTTGATACTCGATTAAACCTTGCAGAAACGAATAAATCAATTTCGCAAAATCATTGTAATTCTCAATCAAGTCTTTATTAAGTAAATTAAACTTTCCTTTAAATTCAGTTAAATAATCCATTTCTTTTAAATTCTCTTCAATTATCATCAATTCCAAAAATTTTATTTTGAAAAAAACGTAATTATCATCAGAAATTAACCAATTTTTAGCTTCTTCTAAATTATTTGAATTTATCAACTCCAATATCGATTGTATATTTAAAAAAGAAAAGAACAGTATCACAAGGTTTTTTACTTCTTCGTCATTTAAATGAGTTACTAAATGATAAATTATTGTTAAAATATTCGCATTATTGTTATAAGCTGTTAATAGATTTTTGTAATTAATTAGATAACTAAGCTTAAATTCGTATGTTTTGGTTAAAACTTCTTTTTCATATACGAAATCTATTGATTTCACTTGTTCCATCATTTCTTCTTTTACTTTTGCACTCCAAACATTTTTAATAAGTTCATGCCAATTAGTACATACAGCTCTGCAAAAGAAAAATAAATCTTTAGTAGTTAAATAGGAGAATATCTCGTTTTGTATTAAATGGTCTGGAAGATTTTCAATACTTGGTTTATTATTTAAAATATTACTGAAATTTATTAAAGGCGAGGGAAAATTAAAAGTTTTATTTTCATCGAGGTTTATTTGTTTTTGATTTTGATTTGTTGATTGCATTTTATTTTTATATTTTTAATATTTTTTCTCAAATAAAATTGTAAATTTAATTTTTATAAGCATTTTCATCTTAGAGGAAACATATATAATAAATTTTATTAATGAAAAGTATTTTATTATAAAATAATTTAATAAATAACCATTCAAAAGAAGCAAATGATAAAATTAAAATGTGATTATTAATAAGTATAACTTTTTGCGTGTAAATAAAAATGAATAAAAAAATATTTAATTAAGAATTCAATATTTTATTGTTAATCATATATAGATTGAAATTTATACTATTAAATAAAGAAAGTAGATTATTTTAATTTCCTCATTTAAAGATTTATTATTTCTATTTTTTATGAAAACCCGATTCTTATTCATTATTTAAGTTTCTTTATCTCTTATTACTTTTTATATATTTGATCTTTTTAATGATTTCAAATAATTTTCAAAATTAATATAATGGAGTAATTTTTTTCGATAATTCACTAGATTTAGTATAAACAATTTGAGAGAATTTAATTTCAGGATATTTCACTGCTATATCATATGCTTTTTCATTAAGTCTATTTTGAAGACTTTTGCTATTTAAATACTCTAATCCTTTAAAAGCTCCATATGCAGATAATAAAGTTAAAGCAAAGAATGAAGATCTTTTTAATTTCAAAGAATATGCTAAACTCCAAGCTCCAACTGTGGAAAAAAGAGATAATCCATAATTTAATCTTGTTCTATTTGCTGATTGCTTAAATTGATCTTCGAAATAATGATTCAAAATATAATAATCATCAGTAACTAATCTAGGATAATATAAGGTTTTTAAGAAAATATTTTCGTCTTCTACATTGCGGAAAACTTTCCAAGCTAAATCTTGGTAATTACCTTTCTTTGCAAATACGCCTGAATGGTTAATTTTTAATAACTTCAATTTACTATTTAAAGCATAATAAATATTTTAAGCTTTGAAATTAAAATTTCAAATACCTAAAGGATCATGAATTTTTCTAAAATCTTCATTATTCCAGATGGTGGCGTATTTTTCGCCTTTTTCATTAAAATTTTCTTTAGCTAAAGCCTTAGCCTGTTTTTCTCTTTTTAAAATTGCTTGTTTTTCATATTCTTCTATAAATTTTTGATTAGGGTTTAATGAAAGAGGATTTGTAGTTGGAACAACAGATTTATTTTGTTTTCCCAAAATTTCATTTTGAATAGCGATTTTTTTATTAACATCTGGTTCATTCTCAATGACATCACTATATTTTCTAGACAAACCACTTTGTCTATCTCTATAATCATATTGATGGACCATAATTCAAATTAATAATTTTAATAAATAAATAAATTAATTTTAAAATAAATTCACTTTTAATAATCGAAAATTTTTTGTGACAAATGATGATAAATCATTAATTAGAAAAATTTTATGATGTATGTATAATATAATTAAATCCTTAATCAAAAAAGCTTATAATCTAAAATAATATGAAAAAACATTCAACTTTATCAATACTTAATACAAAGATTTATTTTCGATTTTAAAGCAATTTAAAATTGAATAAAGAGGAATTTAAAATGAATATTAATTATATCACTAATTATTTTTAATATTAATAAATCAACAAATTCAAATTAATTTTTATATTAATAAAAAATTATTTGATTTATTGTATTGAAAAACATTATTTTTTGATTTAAGAACTATATATATTGTCCTCAATGATTTATATTCATAAGGATTATTTAAATAAAAATCTATAATTTTCCAGCATTTTTGAGTTTATTTTTCAAAAATTCAACTCTATCATTTAATTTTTTATTTTCTTCATCGCTATTCGCTAGTTTCATCTCAAGTATCTTAAATTTAATAATGTTAATTATGCTTAAATAAATTTAAAATAATATAAATTCTACTTCTAAAGTCGAAGTTAGCTCCATTATCGTTTTGTCTTTTTCCAATATTATTGCTTTATAATTTTCTTCTCTTTTATTCCTAGATTTATAAATATTAAATTCATTCTTTTCAAATTTAAAAAAGATATAATAATTAAGTTTATTATTCAACTATCAATTAATTACATAGCAGCATTTCCTTTTCCACTTTGATTATTAAAATCATCTTTATTGTCTTGCATTCCAAATTCTTGTAATCCTTTTGGTTCAACATCTTTCAACTATAAAATTTTTAGAATTAATTTTTTAATAAAATTATATTACAAATTATTATTGCTATTAATTCTTTTACTTTGAAATAGACTTTTTTCAAAATGTTTTCAATGGCATATGGTTGACAAGTTATTATTCCATCTGTTTCTTCTTTAGATATATTTATATGCAATTTCTTTAAAGCCTTTTCTAGATTAAAATAATTCAATTAAACTAATTATTTCATACGGCTTAAAGTATTCCAATTAATGGTTTTTTGTGAAACTGAGCTTGCGCTTGGATAATTGTGAATTTCAATCAATTGCGGTATATGAAATTTAATTATTTCAGCCATTAAAACTAAATTTTAAAATATTTTTATAAGTGAAATTTCAAAACTTTAATCGTACCTCCATCTGAGAAATCTCTTGCTAAGTTTTTCTTGGGCCTTGATAAAGGTACAGAGTCCACCCAATTATAAATGTCTGATAATAGTCGGTTTTCGTCGTCGTTCATATTTAAAATTTATTATAAATTTTTAATCTAATTATTTTATTTTTATAATAGCTTATAACGTTTATTCTGATTATCTAGAAGCTTAAATAAATCGAAAACTTAAATTTAATCATCCTAACTTGCATAAACAAGTTATTTAGAGTTAGAATCAAATAAATTATTAATTTATATAATTTCATCAATAATGAAAGAAATATTTTTAAGATAAATTTAAAAATAAACTTAAGTTTGAAAAGAACATTCTATTAAATTTAAAATTTTCGCCTATAATATTTATTTTTTCTTATTCTATTTAAATGTATTTTTATCGAAGTAATAATGGGGTTAATTAAAACCGGAAATTTCAACGATTTTTAATATCCTAAAGAGTGTGTAAGATTCAAAGTTGTAATGTAACTGTTAATTTTGAAATATTTATATGATGCTGTTAAGGCTAATGCTTCAACTGGTCCATGAGCAACGATTGAAGGTTCCTAAATTATAAGAAAAATTTAATAAGTTTTAGATTATTACAGCATCATGCAACCATTGTCTGTAGACTCTAGAAAGACTGTTGTTATCGAAGAATGAAATTCTTTTGGCCATTTCGGATCTATGAACTCTTCTGTTCAAGTATCTAAATATTTATATGTAAAATTATTGATTCAAAATTTTTAAAATAACATATTTAATTATCTTTGAATGGTTTCTTAAATTAATATATGTATGAATAAATAAAAATAATTACAAAATTTGAGGACCGATTAATTGCATGATATCAGTTGGGCTTTGGATGTTCAATAATTCTTGCCAGAATCTAGCTCTTCCTCTGTATACTTCAACTTGATTAAGCTATTAAAATTTTAACCATTATCATCAAAAATATTTGTTATTCAGATATATATGAAATTTAAAGTTTTTATTGAATTGTTTATTTAATATAAAAAGCATTTATTTTACGTATTGTCCATAGGAAGCAGGAATGAAAACTCCAGTGTAAGCCATCATTCTGGTAAAGACTTCATTTCCATATAAGAAAGTTCCGAATAAACCACAGTCTTTATAAGGAGAGTATATAGCTTGTCCTCTAGTAACATCAGGGAACATTCCACACCAACCTTCAAACATACTATATTGCTTAGTTATATCATTTAAATTAGAACTTCCGTTTCTATTCATTTGGTATTGTCCGATAATCCTTTCTAAGAGCATAAAGGCGTAATAGTCTTCATGACTCCAATGTGGGGCATCATAGAAAACTCCTACAGATGAGTTATATAATTCGTCATCTCTCATAAACATTAAAGATGGAGTGTAAATGGGTTTATCAGTGTTATTTTTAACTAATCCTGGAGCAGCATTTTTGCTTTATTTTTTAAAATTAATGAATTTACAATAAAAATCAATATTTTCAAAATATGAAAAATTTCATGTAGAAAAATGAAAGCTTTTTCATAATTTATATTTTTTATAATTTAAATAGACTTTTTTTCAATACCTTAAATTTCCAAAGGAATTTGCTACCATATCAACAAATTCTTTATGATCGATATTTCCAACTCCAACGATTACTAAATTTTTTCCAATATAATGAGTAGCGTGATATTGTTTTACCATATCTTGAGTTACGCTGAAAATGTTATCAACATCACCTAGAATGGGTTGTCCCATCATATGGTCTCTGAAACTATTGAAATGTGCAGCTTCCATAATTGTTTCTTGTGGGTCTTTACCAGATTCTTCTAATTCTGTTTTAATTGTATCTTTTTCTTGTTCAATAAAGTTTTTGCTTAATTGAGGATGTTGTAAAATATCTCCTAAAATATCTACACATTTCTTAACATCATTTTTGAAGCAGGACATATGGAAAAGGGTATGTTCTCTACTAGTATAAGCGTCTAATGAGGCTCCCATGTTTTCTATGTCTGATTCAAATTTTGATTTGTCTCTATCAAATATTAAAATTAATATTTTTTCAAAAAATAAGTTATTAAAATTAGTTTAAATTAAATATTTATTAGCAATTCATTAATAAATTTCATTTAAAAATAATTCGAATTATTAAATATTTCAGGATTATATTCATAGAAGAATATTATATTAAGTATTTTTTTCAAATGAATAAAAAAAGAGAAAATATCTATTCAAAGTTTAATTTATCATTTATCAATTAAAGGTTTTTATTTCAAATATAATAAAAATATAAATTTCTTTTTTGATTATGTTTAAATCAAAGGCTTTTTATATGAAAATATAAAAATTAATTTGATTTTACCTATTTTTGGTTCCTTTGAAAATAATATGCTCTAAGAAATGTGCGGTACCGGATGTTTCAGGAGTTTCATATCTACTTCCTGCATCAACGAAAGCACCAACAGAGCATATTCCACTGTCGACTCTCTCTGTACATACTCTAATTCCGTTATCAAGAGTAGTCATTTCAAAAGGTCTGACGAATTTTAGAGGTTCAGGAATTTCTCCTAAGGCTAATTCTCCAAAATTGTCCATAATTGGAGCTCTGGAGAATTGAAGATGGTGTGGGTTTGTTGTTACCTTGAAATCTTTTTGGACTTCAGCTAACCATTTTTCTGAGTCTTTTGATTTATTTGCTTCGTGATCTCTGCTATTAAATAAAGATGAATTTTCATTTTTTTGAGTGAAAGAAAATTTTGGTAATGTTTTGAAAACACCTGATGGTCTCACGTTTAACCCTCTTTTAAACATTTTAGAAATCATATTTATTATTAATTTAATTTTGTAAAATGTTAGATTTAATTATTTTTTAAGATTATTAATAATTTTGAATGAGCAAAAAAATTAAAAATTAATTGTGTGTTGAAACAATACTTTTCTTCTTAGTTTTTAAAATATTTTTCTATATAATGATGAAAATATTTTGATTAAATACATGAATCCAATAAACTTTATACAAA